>Ga0209080_1000223_pt1 | contig 43825 bp, 41 predicted proteins | sample JNZ110809AmetaG_FD_184123 | JGI IMG/M metagenome (GOLD analysis project Ga0209080, IMG submission 184123) | Hot spring microbial communities from Jinze hot spring, China to study Microbial Dark Matter (Phase II) - JNZ 110809A (SPAdes) (version 3) ...
TACCTGAACCATTTTCACCCAAAATGCCTAGAATCTCGCCCTCATAAACATCTAGTGTAACTCTATCTAGAGCAACAATACTCTCAAAACTTTTAGACACATCAACAATCTTTAGGAGAACCATTCTTATACCCAAAACAAAAAATATTTGCGATAATGATTATTGTTTGATTCTATCTTTTACCCATATATTCTACTCCTTTGATGAACCAATCCATATCCCATAGATCTTGATGCGTAAGCCTTACACCAGATGGTACTGTAACAGTGGCTCCAATAGCTCTACCTTTGCAGAATCTTGAGTAAGCTTCTTCACCACCCTTTATACAGTAGCCTTCAAGAGGACCTATGAATGGATCGAATACTGGAGCTACTATATGTCTGGGTATAGCTCTTATATCTATATCTACATACGCTACAGATTCATACTCATGGGTAATCGCTGTACCTTGGAGTGACTGTAGTATTGGAGCATTCTTCATCTGTTCATATCTCTTCATAACGTATTCATACACCGATACCTCTCTTCCTGTCTCAGGGTCTCTGAACCTAATGTTCTGTAGCATCGGTATATACTTGGGGTTTATCATCATAACAGATCCGTTGGGATATATGTGGGCTCCAAGTTCAACAGCACCTGTATTGAGTAGATACCAGTAATCCACATTCTCGAGATTGTTTGGCATATATATACCTGCCTTAACCTTAGCCAAGATATCCACATATATTACTTCCCATCTAACCAATTGACCACTTATCACTACATTCGGTCCATATTCGTACATTGGGCTGTAGTGGCTGAACACGTAGACTAGTTTACCTTTCTCGTCGTAAAGTGATTGTGCATATTCAATAACAGCTGTAGAGTCTTCAGTAAAGGCAAGGACATCGACATCATATCTTTCTACAAATGTTTTAGCAGCTTCTCTAGCTGCATCAGGATCATACCAAGCACCTATCTCTATCACATAGACCTTTATGTTCTTGCCAAGAATTCTACCCATCTCCATAGCTCCTATAGCGAAGGCATTGATATGTCTAACGACTTCGGGTATTGTGTGTGCTGCTACATAGCCGAGGTTACCTGTTTGTGTAACTGCTCCAGCTATAAGGCCATTGAGGTAGTATATCTGGTAGAGATCAGCAAAGTATGTACCCATATTTGGTGCTCTTTTGTATCCAGAGCAGTGAAAGAACATAACATTGGGATATTGTAGAGCTTTTTCATATGTTGGATCCATGTGATCGAAACTTGTCGTGAATATAACATTGTATCCTTGTCTAATAAACTCATCTATAACGTTAGCTGTAGCTTCTTTAGAAACAAATTCTTTTTTCTCTGTCTTCAGCCAATCACTAAATAGTTTTTCAGCAACTTGTCTACCTACTTCATGAGCATGTGACCATCCGAAATCACCTATAGGTCCTACGTATATAAATGCTGCTCTTATCTTCTCTGGAGGTTTATGTTCTGTTCGAATTACAGTAGTTGTTGTGTAAACTGATGGTGTGTAAAGGGTATAGAATGAAATTGAACCTATTAGAGCTCCTATCACTATTCCTATGGCTAGACCTATATACAGTCTATTCACCATATTTACACACCTGATGTTCATAAATCTTGAGAAAGTTTATAAGCGCTATCTACAGTATTTATTTAAGCTTATGCATAATCATGTTAAATTTCCAATGATTCATGATTAAAATACTTCCTAAACTTTATTATTTTTAGTGTATCTTCAAGTCACAAGATGGTTAGAATGAGTCATGGAGATATCGAGGTAGTGTTCAAACCAATAGAGACAAGAGCTGTATCTACCTCAAACAAAGTTCTTCTAGATGTTGCTAGAGAATGCGGAATCCCTGTTAGAGCCGATTGTGGTGGTATAGGTGTCTGTGGAAAATGTAGAGTAAGATTCGAGACTATTGATGGAGAGCTCTCTAAACCAACACAAAGCGAACTGAATATTCTTGGGGAAAAAAGTATAGCTGAAGGATATAGGCTTGCATGTCAAGTTAAATTGATTAGCGGTCGCTTCATTATCTATATCCCTTCTGAGAGCATAATCCAAAAATACAGATCTGCTGACATAGGTTTAGAGAAACCTCTAGTGTTGAAGCCAGCTATAAATATCTATAGGGTTAGACCATCTAAGCCAACACTTAATCATCCTTATCCAGATCTCGATAGAGTTGTAGAAGAGATTAAGAAAGCATTAGCTGTAGATGAAGTCGGGATACCTCTAGAGATACTGAGAGAACTACCAGAGATACTGAGGAAAGCTGATTGGGATATAGATGTTGTTCTATGGAGTGGTAAAAAGATAGTTGATGTAAGACCTCACATAGATTCTTTTAAGCCATATGGTTTAGCCATAGATATAGGTACATCTAGAGTTGTGGTACATCTTGTTGATCTCTTATCGGGTGAAACAATAGCTATAGAGTCTATGGTAAATCCGCAGACAGTTTATGGAGCAGATATAATATCGAGACTTGTATATGCATCTCGATCCGCGGAGAATATTCAGAAACTCCATACCGTGATAGTGAATAGCATCAACACTCTTATTGAGAAAATAGTTAATAGAGTATCTATCTCTCTCGATCAGATATATGAAGCTGTAGTTGTATGCAATACCGTTATGCATCATCTGTTTCTAGGTATAGAGCCCAGATACCTTGGTATCGCACCTTACACACCTGGAGCCCGAGGACCTCTACACTATGAGGCTAGAGAACTTGGCCTAAAAATGAATAAGTATGGTATTGTTTACTTGCCACCAATTATAGCAGGTTTCGTGGGTTCTGATGCTGTAGCTGATGCTGTATCTATCGATATAGATGAATGTAGAGAACCATGTATATTAATCGATATTGGAACCAATACAGAGATAATAGTGAATACAGGGAAAAAGATTGTAGCTGGCTCTACACCTGCTGGACCTGCTTTCGAAGGAGCTTCGATGAGCTTCGGTATAAGGGCAATTGAAGGAGCTATAGACCAAGTATATATATACTTCGACAAATCTCTAGGAGATTATGTTGTTAAATATAGTGTTATTGGTGGAAAGAAGCCTGCAGGTGTGTGTGGTTCAGGTTATATAGATCTTGTAGCTAATCTCTATAGAGTTGGTGTACTGAATAAACGTGGCAAATTCTATAACGATATCAAGTCATCAAGAATTGTGAAGGAGAATGGTTTAACAAAATTTATTGTTGTAAGAGCTAATGAAACATCGATAGGTAAGGATATAGCTATAGATGAAAGAGATGTAGACAATTTGTTGCTAGCAAAAGCAGCTATTGCCTCAGGACTGAAAACATTACTTGAGTGGGTTGATCTAGAGGTTAACGATATAGGTAAAATCTATATTGCAGGATCTTTTGGCTCATACATAAATATAGAGAACGCTATAACAATAGGTCTTTTACCAAATATATCTATCTCTAGATATGTTTTCATAGGTAATGCTTCTATCACAGGTGCTAAAGCTATACTCAAGTCTAGAGATATTAGAGATAAAACTGTTTCTCTATCTAAGAGAATAGAGTATGTGGAGATATCTGCATATCCAAACTTTAAGAAACTGTTTACCGAGTCTCTGTACCTACCTTAATATCTACCTTAATTTCAAGACCAAGAGAATAACAATATCTACTGTATAAATTCCAGTAATTCTTGATTTTATTCATAATCTATTGTTTTTCTATCTATTCTTTAGTAGCATTATAAGTAGAGGTATGGAGGAAGCAATTAGACACCATAATGGGGCTGGTGCACCTATAAATGGTGCTGTAAGAGCTCTAGAAGGTCCTAGCTGTATTATAGCTATAACCATTATGGTTAAACCTATAGCTAAAGATGATACAGCATACAGTAGTCCTCTTCTCTTAGGCTCTCTATATAGACCTATCAATGTTATTGGTGCTATAGGTATCAAGATTGCTGACGATGTAACTGAAAGCTCTACTATATAGGCTATTCTCTGTATAGCTATGACACTTGCTATAGCTATCATCAAGACTATAGATATGTATGTCACCAGTATTGCTCTAGATTCACTAGCCTTTTTTGAGTAAGCTGTATAGAGATCTTTAGCAATACAGCTAGCAACCGATAGGACTATGCTGTTTGATGTAGATATAGCTGCTGCTACAATACCTACAAAAACTGTTGATGCAAGGATTGGATGTGTATAGAGTAGAACTGTTGGTGTAACACTATCTCTAGAGCTTATCAAGATCTTCTCTAGGTGGGGAAGCGATATAGCTACATATGATCTGAATACAAGACCCAGAAACACACAAACAATTGTGTATATAAATCCATATATCGAGAAGTATCTGACCATTCTTCTATAGGCTTTAATATCTCTAGGGATATAAAGCCTTTGAACAACTTGGGGATTAGTTAAAGCAAAGAATATCCATGGTATAGATAGTCCCAAAAACATGTTTATAGTCCATCTAAACCCCAATATATTACCATTTGATGTATTAGTTAGCATCACTAAAGCTCTAGATACATCGAGACCAGAATCTGGAAGCATAACCATAACAATCCATGTCACAAGAACTATGGATGTAACAATCATCCAGAGACCTTGAAAAGCATCAGAAGTCGCTACACTCCATATACCTGCAATAGCTATCCACAAGAATGTCGTTATAGCCATAAACGTAACACCAACTGTATAATCAATTCCAAGGGCTTGAAAAATCTCACCTACACCTTTGAATTGTGCTGCTAAATAAGGTGTTAAAGCAAGTAGATATAGAATTGCTATTGCTGATGCCAGAGCCTTGGATCCATAGAGATCCCCCAACATTTCTGATGGCGATACCCATCTCCTTGATCTAGCCTTCATCCATATGGTAGGTCCAACACTAACAAGTATACCTATTGTTGCCACAAGATATACTAGTTCAAATCCTAAAGCAGCTACACCTGTAGCAAAAGAAAGACCCACGAGACCAACCATCATGAAGGCGCTATAGGTTGTTGCAGCATATGTCATAGCTGATAGAAATCCCCCTAATCTATAGCCAGCAACAGTAAATTCTGTAAATCCTTTTCCCATAAGCTTTCTCGATGCAAAAGCTATAAGAGAACTTGTAGAAAAGAAGACTATTAAGGTAATTATGAAGAGCTCCATCATGATTCACAACCTTCTATAGCCTTAAGCCCTAGAGCTATAGCTATAATGGTTAACAGAATCCAGTAAACAAAAAGCGAAAAGCTCCACATACTAACCATAATCTCTGATATGGATGGTATAGAGGGTATGAAGAATAGTATTGTTAGGAATACAAAAGTTAATGCATAACGTTTAAGATTCTTTATCTTAATCACCTATAAACGGTTGTTTACATACTTACCTGTTCAGCTAAGTTTAAAAAACTTAATGCAACATATAGGTTTAGCAACATATATACAGTATGTGTGATACTGTGAATATAGAGACAAAGATACTAGAACTACTGTCTAGAAATCCTGAAGGTATTCCTCAATCAAATTTAGCAAAAGCATTGGGAATATCTAAAGCCTATATCAGTATTATTCTAAGAGAACTAGAGAAACAGAGTTTGATTTATAGAGTACGTATAGGCAATACATACATAGTTAAACCAGTAATACCAAAACATTGTTTGGGTTACAATAAAGAATTAAAAGTCTTTAGAATAGGTATTGTGTGGTCTAGCGAATATCTCTTCCTAGGATATTTTGCTAAAAATCTTAGAGAAAAAGAAGACATAGAGCTTAAAGTTCATGTCTATCCAAGTGCAGTTCAAGCTGTTTTAGCTCTTATAAAAGGTGAAGTAGATGCTTCTCTAAGCCCTATGGTTACACAAATCTATGGCTATCTCCTATCTAGATCTTTCTATATAGCTGGTGGTGGAGCTAGTGGTGGAGGATATATTTACGAATTCCCAGAATCAAAAACAGATATAATCATATCTAGCGAGATATCGACAATGGATTTATGTAGATATCTTGCGCTAAAGCAGAAATATATTGGAGATGTCTCTACAAGATACTTCTCTTCTGCTCAAGAAGCTACACTATTGGCTAGAAAACGTTTAGCTAGATATGCAGTTGTATGGCATCCATTAAATACAGAGATGGAGCTTATTGGTGGTAGAAAGATGTTTGGTTGTCTTGATCTAGAGGAAATGAAGTATTGCTGTACTTTCGCTATATCTAGATCTCTTAGCTATGAAGTTATAGAGACTATGAGCAAGATATATAGAGAATCGATAGAGATGTTCAAAAGAGATAGAGAAAGATATGTAGAGTGGTATTCAACAGTTGTTGGTATCGATACTGCTCTACTGAAGAAAGCTGTAAATGAGTATGTCTATGAACCACAGCTGGATTCTAAGTATTTCGTGAAGATAGTTGATATACTGGGCTTCGAAATTCCGCACAAGATTCAGCTCTATAGAGCTATACATTTGTAGATCTCTTATACCTATTGCCGTCCCCCACTACCCAGTATTCACCATCAACTCTTTTCTCAAGTTTGTAAACAGGCACCTCGCTTTTCACTCTCTCTAAGATTGTTGAAAGAGCCTCTATAGCCTCTTTTCTACTTCTAGCTGAAACAGCTATTACAAGTGTCTTTTGACCAGGTTTAGCATTACCGAGTCTATGAAGAATCTGTACAGAATAAAGGTCATGTCTCTTCAATTCTTCTTGAGCTATCCTCTCCAGTATCTTCGTAGCGTAGGGTTCGTAAGCTTCATATATTAGCTCCACAACTTCTTTACCATTGATTTCACCTTTAACTACACCAATGAAAATAGCTATAGCGCCAACCTCTTTTCTAATACTATCCATTATAATGCTATCTAGTGAAACTTCTATATCACTAGAAAAGAAACCAACCTTAATATTGCTACTACCGCCAGAAGCTGGAGGAGCAATAGCTACTTCAGTACATATCTCTAGACCTTTATCTGTCTCTAGATCAGCTGGTTCACCGTTTATGAAAACTATTGGCGATACATTCCTAAAGGTTTCTCTAAGTTTTGGATAGATTCCTGTTAGTTTCAATAGAACTTCTTTAGCGCTACACTTCTCAACATCTATTTCTACTTCGGGAAGACCTACAATATCTCTATATAGTGAAAAGATTTTTACCTTAACTCTCAAACCGTAGTACACCAACTACTTCAGCATTAATCCTGTACTATGTATTTAAAAATTTTGTTTTAGAGTCCTGTATCTAGATATACAATGATTTAATCAGAGGTGTAGGTAGAAAAACATTGGCTAAACTAAATAGTAGAGAAATCATCAAGAAATTAGTCAGTGTATACATATCTATAGTAGTATTCGTGGTATTCAGTATCGTTCTATATATCTACAGGTCACAAATAGTGTATCTTTTGGGTAGTTTTCCAGGTCTTCTTGGATTCTTCGTTCTATCCTTTATATCGTGTCTCTCTATAGCACCAATACCCTATATACCTATAGTGTTCAAAGTGGCTAGATATGTAGACATATTACCGATATCTATTGTTGTTGGTATGGGATCAGCATTAGGCGAAGCAGTAGCTTGGGGTATTGGGAGAGCTAGTGCTCATTTTCTTTACGATACCATCTACTTCAGGAGAATCAACACATTACTTAAGTTTATTCAGAAAAGAGGATCTTGGACCATGCCATTTCTAGCCTTCTTATTCTCGTTCACATTTCTACCAGATAAGATTTTGTATCTTCCTCTAGGTATGATGAGATATAGTTTATGGAGAATACTGCCATTCACAATTCTTGGAAAAATCTTTATGGTTTACCTAGTTAGTGTTCTTGGTAGGATTTGGGCAACATATGTTGAAGGTTACACAAACGAAGAAATATCTTTTCTAATTACAACAGCAGCACTCATTATTGTAACTGTATTGATGATGTACATTGATTGGGAAAAACTACTGCAGAGGCTTCAAGATAAAGCGGTACTCCGTAGCTAGATTCTATGGTTAATCATTTAAAGGGCAACTATGTGTAGCGTGTTCTAACTTCATAGATGATAGTCGTAGAGATGTATATGCTTCTCGTACTCTGTAAAGCATTCGCGATAGACTTTCTCTAGAACAGAAGGCTTTAATACTTCTTCTGGTTTTCCATAGATATAGCTACCTTTCGACAGAATCATTACATAATCTGTGTATTCTATAAGCATAGATGGATCGTGACACGTTGTTATAACAATCTTCTCTCTATCTCTGAGAACCCTGATTAGATCTGCTACAACTGTTTTACCTTCTACATCTATAGCTGATAGAGGTTCATCCATAACAACTATAGGTACATCCTTTACTAAAGCTCTAGCTATTAAAAGCCTCTGTCTCTGACCACCGGAAAGCCTATGTACACCTTTATACCATAGTTCTCTAGGTATACCTATAAGCTCGAGAATCTCTTTAACCCTTTTCCTTATACTATCTCTAGCTATGTTTAGTGTTTTAGCGTAAGCAGTGGCTTCGAATTCTATGAACTCCCATACAGTTATAGGAAAAACTTCACCTAGTACGTAAGTGGCTATCTGAGGTACATAGCTAATGTATCTACCTGTTTTAGCTGTATTTCCTGTCACATCCTCTCCATCGATATAAATCCTACCTTTTATCGGCTTTAAAACACCTATTAAAGTCCTTAAGAATGTTGTTTTACCGGAGCCATTTGGACCCATGATCTGTATAAACGATGGCGAGACTATCTCTAAGTCTATATTCTCTACAAGAGGTCCTTCGTAACCTATAGCAAGTCCTTCTGTTCTCAATAAAACCATACTTACTACCATATGTGCACAGATAAATAAAGCTTAAAAACTTTTGTGTGCACACAACAAGACATTTGGTGCTTAGGTGCCTCATGATGCTACAGAAGATTGCAACCATATTGTTGGTCCACATAATTCTAGCAACATCTATAACGGTTACTGGAGCAGTAGGTACCAAAGACGGTGTACATGTTGTTGTCACTTTCCCCTTCATGCTTAAAGATGTAGAAAACATTCTATGCGATGGTGATACCGTTTATAGTCTCGTACCCCTAGGTGTTGATCCGCATGAATACCAAATTACGCCACAAGATTTCGAAATTCTCAGTAAAGCAGACCTGATTATATCTACAGCACATACACCTTTTGAAACAAACATCAAGAAGCTTATCGGTGATGGTGTACTGAAAGCCAAACTCATAGAGATACCTAATATACCCGGTATAAAGTTTTTAGAACATCCATTATCAGGTACAATCAATTACCATGGTCTGCTTATGGACATAAACAACTATCTAACGTTCATAGAGAATGTAACCAATACACTGACCTTTATCAGACACGATTGTAGTGATGTCTATAGATCTAAATTTGAAGAGATTGTGAGTAGAGCTAGAGTTGCCGGTGTTAAGAAGTTATTAAAGGATCGAGTTGCTGTAATAGATTCACCTATACTTCAATATCTTGTTAACTCTCTAGGAGCTGAGGTTAAGCATATTGTTCAAATAGAACATGAAGTACCGATAACACCAAAAGATATAGCTAAAGCTGAAGATGTGGTTAAGACATATGGTAACAAGACCATTATGGTTGTTCTAAAAGAGTCGATAGCTAGAGCATCATTAAATGATATTGCGTATAGATATAGAGTACCATTTGTTGAGCTACCTAATCCTCTTAGCTATAACTCCATACTAGGCTACCACGAATCTGTTTTAGAGATGATTTCACAAGATATGATGTCGCCAGTACCTCTAGATAAGTCAGATGTCTGGAGAGAGGGATACTACTTAGTTTACGTAGCCGTGGGTTTGGCTCTAATTGTGTTTATAGTGCTATTTGTGGCGAAAAAGCATTGAATGCTCGAGCAACATGTATACTCATCGGCTTTTTCATGGTTCTTACAGTTGTCTCTTTTTTATATATACCTAGAGTTGAATGGATCTTAGCTATAATTCTTTCAGCAACTATATATGGATCCGTAAGTCCATTGATAGCTGCTCGAAGACTATATTTCCTGGCATCTGAAGTAAGCCATATAGCTCTTTTTGCAGTAACTATCTCTGTAGCTCTTTCTAGAGAAACACCACTTAATTCCGAGATTCTATGGGCAATAATGGTAGGTCTCGCTATAGTATATGTTGTTGGCTATGCTATACACAAAGGTTTTGATCCAGATATGGCTACCTCTATTGTTGTTTCTGCTACTGCTTCAAGTAGTGTTGTATCCATGTTTGCTGTTTTAACTAGATACAGAGTTGAGTACAGTTTATGGAGCATAATTCTCGGAGATCCTCTACTCACGACATGGAGAGACATACAGATTCTTGCAGCAATAGGCCTAGTTTTGCTCATTACCGCGCTAGCTATATATAGAGTTACAATCTATATCGGTATAGATAGGGATACCGTTATGCTTAGCGTTAAAAACACTCACATCTATGAATTTCTCTTCTTTACTGTATTAGGTGTAGCTTGTATAGCCCTCATGAGGATCATAGGCTATATAGTTGAACATGTTCTTCTCCTTCTTCCAGCTCTTACAGCAATCAATAGTGTTGAAGGAAGTAATAGGGTCTTGGCCCTAAGCATATACATGTCTATTGTTTCAGGACTTCTGGGACTCGTTCTCTCTTATTGGCTAAATATAGCTCCAGCAAGTGGTATAGGATTTACTGCACTAACGATGTATATGCTTTCGATAGCTTTAAAGAGAGTGAAGAAATGATGACTAGAAAGAAGCGCTTCGGAATATCTATAGATAGTTCTCTAGCTTGTGAAATAGATAGACTTGCTAAAATACTTGGTATAGATAGATCCAAGCTTGTTGAAAAAGCATTAACAAACTTTGTTAATGAGTACAGCTATAGCCATGCTCATGAAAACCACTTCTGTAGAGGCGTGATTATTGTAGAAACAGATGAAGGAGAAAAAATAGATAGAGCAATCGAGAGCTTTAAAGATGTTGTTCTAAGTTATACACATAACCATCTAGAGAACACTTGTATATGCATGTTTATAGTTTCAGGAAACTCTGAAAGAATTAAGGATCTTCATAGAAACCTCTTATCGGTAGGCTGTGGAACTAGATACATACCCATAGGCTATACTATAGGCCATAAGTAGCGTATTTTATAAACTCTCGAAAACAGATCCCCAATAGATTAACAGGTACTTATCTATGAGCTTTAGCACCCAGCTCTGTGTCCACTGTAGAGGAGGTAGAAACCTCTGTGGAAAAGCGTATTGCCCCATTATAACCAGAATGCGTACACTAAGCATGATAGCTAATCTAAAAAGAAGTAACGAACTTTTTGGAACAAGTCCACCAGCTGTTTTTGTTGGTAGAATGGGTTACCCCGACATCTACGTGGGCCCTATGGCGCCTACCGAATGCGGTAATACTTCTCTATATGATTTTCCAGAGCAATGGAGTTCACTAAAAATAGACAAGATTATCGAGATGCGGCTGAGTCTTGTTCTTGGACGAACTAAGATAGGTATAACAGATGTAGACTCTAGGATTGCTCAAGCTATTCACGAGCTTGTTCTAAATACTAAACCTACAGATATAGAGATGGTTTTTGAGAAGCCTCCAAAAGGATTCATATTCTCAGAATACGAGCCTCCAATAGGTCCTAGAGCACCTTTAGTTAATCTCAGAATAGTTGGCTCAACCTCATCTAACCGTATAGTGGATAGATTATATAGCGATACAGATACCAAAGCATCTACAGCTGTTGTAGAACTCTATCGCTACGGTATACCTGTCTCATATATCCAGAAACTGCTAAGTGTAGGTGCATTAGGTAGGAAAAGATCTAGAAGGTTTGTTCCCACAAGATGGTCTATAACAGCTGTAGATGATGCTATATCAAAATATCTTGTAGAGAAGCGCATTAAGTACTACAGAGAGGTAGATCAAATCCAGCTATTTATGAGATCAATACACAAGAATCTCTTTATAGCTCTCCTAATTCCAGGTAAGTGGTGTTTCGAATGGATGGAGACATGGTTTCCTAGATCTACATGGAATATGTTTGGAAGTGAGGTAGCTATAGAAGGTGATCATGAGCTGTTTACAGCAAATAGGAATACCTATGCATCTATAGGTGGATGCTACTATGCAGCAAGATTAGCAACAGCAGAATATCTCGAGAAAATAGGTAGACAGGCCATAGCTGTTGTTTTAAGAGAGATATACTCTGGTTTCGATATACCCATAGGTGTTTGGTTTGTACGTGAACAGCTAAGGGCAATGTATAGAGAAGGTCCTATATGTGTTGTTGATTCTCTAGAGGAATCTTTCAAGATAATCGATAAGATTAGCAATATAGGAATAAACAGATGGTTAGAGAAATCGTATATCCTTAAAAAACTTACTAAAGAGAAAAAATTGGATAGGTATCTGCATAGTTAAAAATATTAGACCATCTTCTATAGCACATTGCTATTCACATCATTTATAAATTCTTTTAAATCCAGTAGTTCCTTAACAAGTTTTGTCTCTCAATTCTTAACCAGATTTGCCTCTAACTGTATCAGAAGCTTTCAGCAGTCTATAGATAGGCTCTAGTTGTGCTTTTGCAATAGTAACCATAGCATTTGTTTTTGCAACCATTTGTAGAGCTTCAACTTTATTACCGCTGTTGTATAGATCAATAGCTTTATCGATCATTTTTTCAGCTGTTATAATTGTTGTATTCACTTGTTTTAGGAGTATCGGCAGTGCTACGAGGAATCTACATGCTGGTGGAGGTGGATAGACAGCTATACAGATTATCTCTTTAGATTTATTCTCAACGAATCTATACATTTCTTTCAGTTTCTTGATATTCTCTATAGCTTTAGATAACGTAACATTGAATGCATTATCGATACTACGTACCGGAACTTCTTTTAATTGTCTTTCTATCTCAAACTCTACCCTCTTAATTTCGGTTTTTATTCTAGCTAAACTCATCATTATCTTATTGAGCTCTACTATAGATATATTTGTTTTCCGTAATTCTTTCTCTAAATCGTTTAGCTTCTGAACAATAGACTCTAATTTTTCGATAATTTCTGTAGCATTCACTTCTAGAGCTCTTTCTAGAAGTTCATCCACTTCTTTCTTAAGTTCATATAAACTTTTGTTTGTTCGATCATAGATTTTCTCTAGAGTCTTGTTCACTATTTCTCTAACTCTTTCTCTATTTACATATGGTAGCTGTATAGACATGTTTGCAGATACGTTAGCCAAAATTTCTTTAGCGATAGATATATGTTCGATAGCAATATCTATATGCTTAACAACTTCATCAGAGATGTTTAGTGATCCAAGTCTTTCCCTAATCCTCTTTAATACATCTATAGCCTTCCCCAATCCCACGTAGGCTTTTACAACTGTTCTTTCTTCCTGCCTTCCAATTGTAGCATTTACTGCTAGTATACCGTGCTCCATCGATACCGCTGCAAATATCTTAAGCCTCGCTTTTTCAACAACTCTATCTAGATCTTTTAGAGTCTTCATCAGCTCTACTCGATTTCTTGCCCTGGATATGTTAGCCACTACCTCGTCTAATGACACATTACATAGCTTCTCCATAACCCTAGCTCTAGACGTTATAGCTTTTCTAAGTCTCTCGGCATATATGTTGCCTAAATCCAGTCTCCAGGCCGCTCTAATCTCATGCTCAATTCTAGCTAATATCTCTCTACCTCTCTCTATGAATTGTTTAAGTTCTTCAACAGATAGAGAAGATACATTCACGTTTAATAGAGTCTCTACTTCAGCTACAAGTTCTGCAGATATATTTAATGCTAAAGCGTTTCTAAGCATAACCTGTATCGCTAAAGCTTTAGCAACTAATCTTGATGCATCATCTGCTACAGCTTCTGTATCTCCTTCTGCAAAACTTGCAGCTATTGGTGTAGCTAGTGATGCTATAACCATTGACATGACTATTATGGATAGGAGTCTTGTTTTTAGGTTCACCATTTCGAGCACCAGAAACAGGTATATGTACAGTAGGTTTTTTAGGTACCCTGTGGAAAGAGACTTCATATGTTTTGAATAGATTGTGACTAAACCTTAACCTTCTTAATCAACACGATCCTATTTTGAAGACCAATCTTCTCTACTTTAACTATTCCTAGCTTCTCTAGCTTTCTAATATGTCTCCACAGAGTTGTTCTAGGGATATTTACATCGTTCTGTAGTTCTGTTTGGAGAGCAGAATCACCTCTAGCTTCTAGAGCTCTTATTATAGCTATATCAATATCATTGAGCATATCACTGATAAAACTAGGTTTCTTCAATCTAGATCTATATAGATAGAAACCTGTAGCTACACCAACAGCTAGAACAGTAGCTATGGTAACTACCATCACTATATCTGCAGGTCTTTGCAATTGCGCTACAGCCGATGTCAATTCTGTAGTTATTGTTTCTGTAGCTACAGAAGATTGTACCGGAGTCTCTGTGGTAGTTGTTGGTATACGTGTTAAGGGTGAAGTTATCGTCACTAGTGATGGAAGTCTAATGGTGTATCTAATTGTTTCTGGACCCCTAATTACGAGCACTAGTTTATCTTGTTCTACTCTAGCATCAACTAGTTTTTCACCTGGCCATGATAAGAGTATGACGTCTCTATGTATCTTGATGCTAACAGTATCATCTGTTACTATATCTAGGTAGAATATATTGTTGATAATACTGGTATTAGCTATATAGGTTATAGTTACATTGGCTTCAGTATTAAGCACTATATAGAATGAGCCATTATCATAGATAAGCGGTAGAGCACTATCATCGGCTGTAGCTATAGCTGTTGAAGCTATAGGTTCTATAGGTGCCACAATTTCATGAACACCTCTATCAAGAGATAAGGTTATAGACACCTCTACCACACCATACTCATCAATACTAACGACATTGCTAGCTCTACACAGTATCGAAGGAGAAAGAACGATGATAGATGCAACTACAACAAGTACTAGTGATTCACAACTCTTCTTCATTCTATGCACCTATGATGTAACATACTACTCTGTGTATAACCAGCTACATTCAGTATAAAAAATTATTCGACTTATTATTGTGGATAATCTCAAAACAAAGCGTTCTTACTTATACTGAAATATCTTCTGTGTTCATTATCACCTAGATTAGATGTGTATATACTTCAGCTATACTTTATCAATTTTATAGGATTTAACATGCTTAGAGTATTATAAAGTAACGCAATATACATCAATTTACTATCGGTTTAACAATTGTATTGCTACACAACTAGAAATAATTGCTGTATCTAGAGATAACTAAGTTAAACACTAGTGTCTGTAATGGTGTTTCCATGTGTATCTATGGAGATTATTAAGGGCCCCAAATTCTCTACGCTTAGAACCCACATAGCTTCTGGTATACCCAGGTCTAGCCAATAAACATCAATAACTTTTCTAACAGCTTTAGCTCCTAAAGCTCCTAAACCCCCAGGATATATAGCTATAACACATCCATATCTTCTACAGGCTTCTACTGTTTTCCTACCCATAAACCCTTTACCTATGATCATCTTCACACCTGTTTTCTCTATGAATTCTGCTTCAATAGATTCCATTCTGCTACTTGATGTTGATCCTATGGAGATTACAATCCATTCATTATCTTTTCTCTTAACTGTAGGACCTGCATGCCATACAGCTAACCTGTTTATCTGTATCGGTGGATATAGACCCTCTAACACGATTCTCTTATGGACTTGATCTCTAGCTGTTACAACGATACCAGATAAGTAGACTATGTCACCTACTTTCAGAAAGTCTAGCTCTTCATGAAATGGTGATGAAATTCTATAGATGTTAACCATAGAGCTTCTTCCTTATAACGTTATGTGTAGGTATCTCGAAACTCATATCTGGATATATCTTTATACATCCTTTCCTATGAACCCAGCATCCAGCTGATACAGCTATAGCATATGTAGCTGGATGTCTATATGCATACTCTACAAATACATCTAGAACAAATGTTTTTCCTTTAAGTCCTTGGGGACCTAAACCAAGTGAGTTGAGCTTCTCCTTCAGTTTCTGCTCTAGTTCTGCAACATTGGGATCTTCATGTCTTTTGCCTATTTCTCTAAGAAGAGCCTTCTTGGATAATACAGACGCTATCTCTATAGTTGGCCCAATACCTATCCCTATGATTAGTGGAGGACAAGAATTTATACCTCGCTTCAAGACTACCTCTAGAACTATTTTCTCGATCTCTTTTTCAGCATCTATAGGTTGTAACACTTTTGCTTCACCTACAGAACTACTTCCTCCTCCAGCAACGTATAGACATACCTCAAGAGTATCTGATTTATCGATTTCGTACTGAATCCAAGGTATATACCTACCTAGATTGGTACCACTATTGATGTTTGTGAAAGGATTTACAGCATTTGGTCTAAGAGGTATATCTCTAGTTGCTCTTTCAACAGCATTGATTATAGCATCTCCTATGATATCTATATAGGGATTCTTTAAACCAAGTTTAATAAAGAATACAAATATGCCTGTATCTTGACATATGGGTATACGTTCTGATCTCGCTACATCTATGTTCATGACCATGGCCTTAGCTATCTCTCTAGAGAGCCCTTCTTCAACTTCTATAAGTCTGTCTATAGCATGATACACATCTATTGAAAGTGAAGTCTCTACAATCTTGATAAACTCAATCAGTACATCTATCAATTCCTCTTTAGCATCCATCCTCTATCACTTATAGATAGGTATAAGGTTCTCTCTTAAGGCTATATCCATATACTTTCTAGGTCTTTCCACAAGACACTTAATCTCATACTCAAGCTCTTTTCTAGCTATATTCCTTCTAGCTAGCCCAAGCTCTATAGCTTTTTCAGCAACAGCTACAGCTTCACGAACATACACCTCTACTTCGTTTACCGAAGGAACTATCCTATCTTCACTCAACCCTGTTTCTTCTGTATATCTAGCTATAGCTTGTGCAGCAGCAATAAACATCTCATCAACCATTTTTCTCGCTGCTACACTCAAAACACCTCTGAAAACAGCTGGAAAACCTAGACAGTTATTGACTTGGTTAGGGAAATCACTTCTACCTGTAGCAACAATTCTTGCACCAGCTTCTTTAGCTTCCCAAGGCCATATCTCTGGCACAGGATTAGCACATGCAAAAACTATTGCATTATTGTTCATCTCTCTGATCCACTCCTTCTTGATAACGTTGGGTCCTGGTCTACTCATGGCTATAAGAGCATCTGCACCTTTAAGAGCTTCAGCTATACCTCCATCAATCTCTGGATCTGTTTCCAATGCGATTCTGTATTTCCATGGATTATACATCTTCATATCATCTATATCTCTTCTACGTAGATTTAAAACACCTTTTGAATCAACCATAACTATATTCTTTGGCTTGAAGCCTACCAGCTTCAGATACCTATAGATAGCTATATTTGCTGCACCAGCTCCAACAAGAACGACTCTAGCATCTTCAGCCTTTTTACCAACAACCTTTAATGCATTAATCATAGCTGCAACAACAACTAATGCTGTTCCCTGTTGATCATCATGCCATACAGGTATATCTAGAAGTTGCTGAAGCTTCTCGAGTATGTAGAAGCATTTAGGGCTCTCTATATCCTCAAGATTTATACCGCCAAAACTTGCCTCTAAAGCCTTCACTATATAGATGAATTTATCTGGATCTTTTTCACGAATAACAAGAGGAATAGCATCTACACCACCAAGGTATTTGAACAACAGAGCTTTACCCTCCATAACAGGTAGAGCAGCTTCAGCACCTATATCTCCAAGCCCAAGAACACGTGTACCATCAGATATAACCGCTACACTATTCCATCTATATGTGTATTCAAATGATGTATCCAATCCATTCTCTATATCTCTAGCTATAGCTTTAGAAGGTTCAGCTACACCAGGTGTATACCATATAGAGAAATCATTTAAATCCTTTATAGGGACCTTGGCCACAATCTCTATTTTACCTCTATACCTCTTATGAAGATCTAGTGAAATCTTCCCCCAATCCTGTACGCTATCCATACGTATTCACCATTACAGTACATAAAGATACATCCAAGATGCTTTACAATACTTTTATGAGTGTAGCTACAAATAGCTTAATGATCTCGATATAACCCATATAAATGTATATGCTTGGTGAACCAAGTTATACAGAAGAGTGTAAGAATCTACGTCACTATATTATCTTGCTTATCTTGTTTAATCAACTGCCTAATTTCTTCCATACTATCTTAGTCCTTAAGCTTCTCTAATCCACAAATACCTACTCTAGCCCTGCATACCAGTTAGTTTTGTGCGCTTTTTGCAACTCTGCGAAACTTGCGAATATGTCTATATGTGTGGAGGTTATAGAAATTTGAGTATCTAAGCTGTAACCTCAATTATCATAGGAAAGTTATTGATATATATATAATGGAATCCACACCAAGAGCACCAACACCCTGAAAGTTGTAGTGGTAAATATAATTCTCTTGAGTAATTTAGATAAATTCTCCTAAACCTGTATCTACTATTCGTAGAAAATTTTTGATCTTTTTGCTGATCTCCATTAGCGTATCCCTGCTCTACGGATATGGAATTGGAGTTTTCCTGAGATCTTTATAGTTTAGAGTTATATCATCTATTTTAAGTATTCTTCTAGCTAGATAGTATCTGAATTGACCAAAGTAGGGATACCTAGGAGCATTGTATTGAGTTAGTTCTGGTATAAATACTCTAACTATGTTTAGATGCTCAAGTTCTTCTGGTGTTTGATTTAATTGCAACAGCGATAACCTTTTCTCCTTAGCTATAGTTCTGAGTATCGAGTATCTATGCGAAAACCTCGTAATCTCTTCATTTCTTTCAAAATTCTTCAAATCGTATCTCGGAGATCTTGAAAAGAATTCTCTATATAGTTTTTGGAGATTGCTCGGATACCCATAGTAGAAAACTATTCTGAATAGATTATCAGCCTCCTCTGGCGAACTATTTTCGTCTACGTAATAGTAGTCAGCATCTTCACCAAAATCTCTACGGTAACGATGTATTGCATATGAATGAAAATACGCTTGACAACTTTCAGCTAGAGCTTTCGATAAGGCTTCAACAAAAGTTGTACCAGCACCTTCGCCTGGAAAATAGGTGTAGAATTTTCTACGCTCATCTATAACATGTGTAGAGACGACATATAAGTCTGTGTCTGATCTCCATAAGAATACATCAAGTTTTATATCGTTGTATGGTATTTTAGTATCGAGACCTAGAATATCTAGAGCTTCTTTGAGGTCTAGCTCTACCTTGTATGGAGGAATATCACTGTGCCATCCTAAATTTACAGCATCTCTTTCTATAAACTCTATAGCTCCTTTGTAGATTGCCTTATCTATATCTGTATGAACAGTTAATCCGTCAGATGAAGAGTACCCTATAAGCTTCTCAGTAGCTACAGGTATGTATCCAAACGCCATTATTTGGCCGGGAGCTAAAATTTGTTCACTATTGATGATATCATGCATTCTAACCCAACCAATATAGGTTTGCTCAGTAAATTGATTAAATGGAATAGACTCATATTGCTCTAGAGCAAAGAGTGGAAGTTGCTGAGGACCTAATGCATTGCTCTTCAAATCTCTGTAAGCACCGTAAACTTCAGCTCTGGGTCTCTTAATTATAGGTATTGTTCTCTCAACAGCTTCCCCTAATCCAGAACCAAGCGCTTTATTGGGGGTTGTGCCTTTACCACTATGAGAGATAAATTTAAATTCTCCTACTATAGTATGTACTAATTCTTCTATGTTAAGCTCCTCAGTATTTGCTACATACATAGGTAGATCCGTAGATGAAGGAACAATAATTCTCGGGCTCTTGAATATATGATAGTCACCAAATAATTCCGAGACTTTGAGGAGATCCATATACTCATCGATTTCTTTGAACACTATACCTCGCCTCTAACGAGTTTATCGTCTATTCTCTAAGTTTTGAAAACCTAGACAAACTCAGGAATAACGTGAATAGAAGTAGCTCATTCAATAAGAAGCTATCCCTGTGGTTCTACAGAAGAATACAGTTCACCATAGTATATGAAGCTCTCGAGAAAAGACTAGAGGTTAGCTACATTAACCCAATGAAGACATCATCAACATGCCTCAGATGTGGAAGCAGGTTAAAGGATAAAGGTGATAGAGTACTGAGATGCACTAGATGTGGATTCACAGGAGATAGAGACGTAATCGCATGCATCAACTTACTTCTAAGATACTCAAGATGTGGGGGTTGTGGGGTGCCCTTGAACGCCCCTGAGCCCGATGAAAACCCGAGCGGAATGCAGGGGAAAAGAGATGAGGCAATGAAATCAACTAATATAAACCTACATCAGAGCTGAACCCCTATTTAGCATGTACTGTAGCATTGTTACACTCGGCCATGGTTGCAGAATTTGATAAACATATAAGGTGCAAAATTTTACTACTAGAGAATTGCGAGCTATCGGCCTCAATCTTGGTGGTGGGAGGATATGAGTAATGGTAACTATGTGTTAGAGGCTCTAGAGATAGTTAAAAAGTATGGAGATATGGTAGCCTTAGACAAAGTTACTGTTAGGGTTGCATACAACGAAATGTTTTGTCTTATTGGACCTAATGGTGCTGGTAAAACAACATTCATAGAGTCTGTCCTAGGCTTGAGAAAAATTAACAGCGGTAAAATAGTATGGTTTGGTAGAGAAGTTAAGAAGAGATTACCTCAAGATATAGCGAAAAGTATTGGTGTTGTTGTCGAGAACTCTAGGCTGATTGAGGGACTAACAGTTGAGGAAAACCTAAAGTATGTTGCCTCGTTATGGGGAATAAAGCTGAGAGATGAGGATTTAAAGAAGTTGCTGGATTTTGTTGGTATGCGGGAATACTATAGCAAACTGTATGGTAGTTTATCAGCAGGTCAAAGGAAGAGAGTCGAAATAGCGGCATCATTAGTTACAGAACCAAGGGTGATTATACTAGATGAACCTGAAGCTAATCTAGATCCTGTTGCAAGAGTAGAGCTTATGGATATAGTCAAGCTCCTCAATAAGAACGATATAACAGTTATATATTCGACGCATGTTATGGAGATAGCGGCTAGATATTCTACAAAAATAGCTATGATCGTTAAGGGCAAGATTGTTGCATATGGTGATCCATACGATATTGCTTCTATATATGGAGGGAAATGGACCGTAATGGTGAGGTTCAGGAAACCAGTAGAAATCGATATGGTGAATGTCAAGGGAGGTGAAGTTGTAGTAGAGTTAGATAACATATTGGATGCGATATCGCTACTTATGAAATTAAATACCTATGCAAATAATATAGTGAGTATAGTTGTTGAACCTCCAACGCTTGCTAAAGCTTTTGAAAACATTGTTAAAGAGGTTAATCATGTATGAATGTTATTAGAAGTATCTTTTACCAAGTATACTCTATTCTAAAGATATTTAACAGATCTAAAATCGCTTTATTCTGGGAGATAGTCTTTCCCATTATACTCTTAATATTGTTTGGATCCTTAGCAGACCAACAACCATCTGTAACTGTATATATATCAGGAGATACCACTATCGTTAACCATATCGAGTCAAAACTCAATAACACAGGCATTAAGACCCTGGTAGTCGAAAACATTGTAGATAATCCGCGAACCTACGTCGTAGAGAAGAGTTTGCGCTCTCTAGATCACGTAGCCTATATCTATATACCGAAAGATTTTGAAAGTAACAAGAATATCCATATATACTCTACATCGAGTCTCTATGCAAATTATTTATCTGGAGTTCTACGTGAAGCTCTTTTCGGTTTTCTGCTAAACAATACGTACATAGGATTACCACATATGTTACTCTTCCGTAACTTCAATATCAGTACCGAGATAGTGGCTTCAGATATAAGTAGTCGAGAAATCATGACGCTACAGATAGCTTTAGTGATCCCATTATCGAGCATAACTATAACTATTTCGCTACTAGCGATGTTCACTCTTACGGGTCTCGATAAAAGGATGTATATATCCCCCACCAGCAAGTTTACAGCAATATTCATAGTTTTTGTAGCTGTACTCTTATACATGTTGGAATCTACTCTGGTATTGTTCCTCGTATCCCGAATGTTCCTTAGAACTTCACTAAGTTTCGCCATGACTCATGTGTTCTGGTTTACGTATATAATTAATTATGTTATTGCATTTGCTTTAGCATTGATTTTGTACTCTATAGTTCTCTACAAAAGCACTACATCGAAAGAAATAGTTGCTGCAAGTAGTATGGGTGTACCAGTCTTTCTGTTTCTGGCATTTACTTCGGGATATTTTGCATCCTACGAGCTGTTTCCAGAAATGCTTAAGTGGTTTGCACGTATTCTACCATCATTCCATACATTATTTACAGCAAGAAACTATGTGCTCTACCTAGAGATAAACATAATGTCACTAGTATACCAAGTGGTGTTTGCAGTTATCCTACTTACAGTATCTGTCTTGATCTATCCGTTGGTGAAGAAAGTATGAAACTTTTAGCTCTACCCTTTAGAGTTTCTCCTATTGAGATAGTATTAGTTTTAGGCTGCACCAACACCAGCAATTGATATAGATATCGGCAGGGTATCTAGCTAATTGATTAGTGATTCTTTGCTTTTTAACCGATATCATTTCGAGCACCTATGTTATCTGGATACTATCTTTTCCTGTGGCTTGCAAAATATATGTGTTTCTCTTGCATTAATAATTAAACTAGGTTTTCTTTATATACATACTTATTAAAGATAGGTGCAGTTTTGTGAAATTTATTTTTATAAGAGTTAGAAATAAATTATATACATCTATCTCTATATCTAGTCTCTACAATTAGAGTAAAGACTGAAGAAGTAATGGATTTGGTCTAAAATTTGGTACAAAATCTCGAAAGCTAGATCGAATCACTCTGTTATTATGTCTATGAATAAAGTCTATGGCTAGTTTTAAACATTATGAATACTTATTAATGTATGAGATGTGATGTAGAGAACATAGACTATGCTTCATTTGAGACTACTTTTTGCTTAGAACTAAGTAACTATGTTAGTTGTCAGTATTTAAGGTCATAATCCTTTATGGACATGAATACTACTGCAATATCATCTCCGGAGAATCTAGGATAATCTATAGAGTAAAAGAATCTACGGCCAAAGTTGATAAAGAAATCACAAAATCTATTACTATGGCCAGAAACACAGTATAAACTATTACGCAATAGCGTACATAAAGGATTACCCAATCAGGTATACCTATATATGGCTTAACTTTTCTAAAGTTTCAATAATACTTTGTAGCTCATTAAGATATAAGCTCCTCTATAAAGTTATTTAGCGGTAAAGTTTATGGTGTTAAACGATAGTGGTATACCTAGGTATCGAGCATACATAATCTATGGAAGAGATGTCGAGAACATTTTGAAGAGGATAGCTGCTTTCGCTAATGGTTGTAGAAATATTGTTGCTGAAAGTTCTCTAAGAAGTATTTTCTCTAGATTATGTGAAGATGCTACATATGTAGAGCTAAAGGATTACAGCGATGTTGATAGAGTTATACTGTCGTATGAAGAAGGGAAGGCTCTTGTGTTTCCCGTGTCTTCACCTAGATTAGATGTACATGCTATAGCTTTGATACCTATAGACAAAACAAATAAGTTAAGGATCTCTAGAGGTGGATAACCATGCCGACAATAAGCTTCAGAATGGATAGTATAAGAGCTGAGAGATATAATTTTGACCCTATACAGCATCTGAATATAAATATGAACATAATGTTCAGTAAGCCTATCAAGAAAGATAATACCCATATAGTTGAATTTATTGTAAAGATAGACTGCATACCTCCTATAGCTTCAATAAATCTAAAGGGAGCAGTATACATCACACCCATAGATCAGAACGAAGCTAAAAGAATAGAAGAAGATTTATCCAACTCAACACCACCTCAACAGCTATTTATAACAGTATACAGCTACACATTACCAATGATAGCTCTACTCTCACGTGAATTAGGCCTACCACCACCAATACAGATACCATTAAGCAGTAGAGAAGAGAAAGAAGGAAAACACTACCATATGTGATAAGAATGTGATAAGGCATAGTTTCGTGATTCCCGCAGTTACACTAGTATATCACAATGTACTGGTTCCCTATAAAGAACTATATAAACAGTTGTGTAAAACTAGATACATAGAATATTCTACTGCGTTACTGCGTGCTCTACACAGATATATTTATAAACTTCGAAACAAAGTAGATAGTATGTAGCAGAGAATAAATTTGTCTAGATGTAGCAAGTTTAACTAGAAAGTGGTGACTATGGCGATACACGATAGACCTTGTGTATATATAGAACGTACTTCTACATATCTTCTTACCATAGTAAGCAAATACATGGGGAAACATAAAAGGAACTTTATGATCATTGATATAGGCAGGCACACAGTATTCATTCCAAAATATGGGGTATACGAATGTAGTGATATATATTCGCTCAAGGGGTTCGCATTAGATATGCTTAAAAAGATCGATGTTGATAGAATCTATATAGCAAAGAATGTAGACGAGAAATGGTTAACAGAAAACCTATACCTGTTTTCTATAGAGGCTCCCGACTCCAGGAACTATGTTCTAGAATCATTAGGAAAGATCCTAAATATTATAACGATTAAAAAGAAGAGAAGATTCTTAAGTACGAAACGGATAGAACCGGAAGCTGTTCTAAGCATAATAGATCTTTACACAAAATACTAGTACATCATTAGGTTTTTTTAGAGAATTTAGGAGTAAAGATTATATTTGCTACTTCTTTCTAGTATGTCATTCGAAGGGCCCGTCGTCTAGCCTGGTAGGACGCCGCCCTGACGAGGCGGAGGTCCGGGGTTCAAATCCCCGCGGGCCCACCAAATCCTAAATAGTATTAAAAAAGACAATATGTTGTATTCTAGTTAGTCGGTATATTTGTGAGTGTATTTTTAGAATAAATGTATTTGTAGGATTCATGGCTATAGATAGATGGTTTACGAGTAATAGGGTGTTTGGGAGGTATTCATTGCAGATGATCATATGTAGAGTATTGATCAGTAACTGATATGTGTAAATAGAATCATTTGAGTATTGAGTTAGGTTGCGGTATTGTTTGTTGGGATTATTTCAATTCTCTATAATTTTTAATTTTAGTTTCTCTGTGATCTCCCTACAGCACTCCATGAACTTACTGTATCTGAGGATTGAGGGAGATGAGCCTCGCCTCCATACATACACATCATAATGTATCTTGTCTCCCTCTTGTACAGGATTAAACCTTATCACCATATCTGCTAGAGCTGAATGAAGTCTATATGTATCTTCATCTATTATGCTACCTAGCCTCACTACGAGTTTGTGTAGGTGTTTTAGATAGTTGAGCTGGTTGTAGAGAGTTTGTAGATATTTTTCTCTATATGTAACAGATGATACGAGTTCTATTCCATGGAAAACTACAGCATCGTGTTCTTCTTTAACCATTGATAGCTCTTTCAATGCTATATCTTCGGTACCATATGCATATGGATTCAGAGATCTAAGCTCTAGATGCCTCTCAATAAGTTTTTCGACAAAATCTCCCTCTACACCTATGGAAATAAAGCTTTTACGTATAAGAGATTTAACTGTTTCTGGAGGATAGTGATATGATACTACAAGAGTTTTCAAATTATTGAGAGCAACTATACCGAGAAGTAGCGGTACATATTCTATTGGTCTTGCATCTGGTGGATAACTAATATACATAACCATTCCTTTATGGATATGATTCACAACATCTTTGAGAGGTTTACATATAACATCTAGTTCTGGTCCTTCAGGACCTACTTCTTCGAGTAGCGGAGGTATGTATACCTCTACTCCACTATTTTCACGTATCGTGAACGGTACTTCAGCTACATTAATAGGGGCAAATCTTGCCTTCCTTATCTCTAACTTTCTTGTAAGTATGCTATTTACAACTTTATGCTTTAGGATAAGTATAGCATCTGATACAAATTCTATAGCGCCTAGCTTAAGCTTCTCTAATCCATATGGAAGTTCAGCAACTAGTATACATGCACCATTTACTAACTTTGGCAAACCATAGAAGTAGTTCTGTAGCCAAGCCCTTTTAGAGGCATCATCTTTCACCATCTCGAGAAGAGCATTAACAGAGTCTACAACAACTATTCTATACCCACCATCAAGAACCAAGCTATTTATCTCTTTAACGACATCATCAACAGCGAAGTAGAGAGGAAACTGTACATACTTTATAATGCCTTGAGACTCTAGTTTATAGAAATCCATATCAAAACTCTTCATATTGTTGAAAAGCTTTTCTCTATCTTCTTGAAAAGATATGTAGAGACATCTGTGTCCTCTTAATGCATTTGAGTAGCATATTGTTGATGCAAGTGTTGTTTTACCTGAACCAGGATGACCAGCAACAACAACCATAGAGCTTGGCTTAAGCACGTTGTTGAGGTATTTATCTAGACCGGCTACACCAAAAATGTACATAGGATCTACCTACAGAGTCACATACTTCTCTTATCTACTAACTATACCGAAAATATGTTTTAAACCTAATCCTTGTCATCTAGGATTGCTGATCTAGTTGTATGGTATTTGGAGTTGATTATAGAGTTATAGATGGTGTTTCTTCCATAGATTATCGTAGAGGAGTTTCTGGATCAGAAATTAGATATTGGTTCTCTTTCTAAGTTTTCTCCATGGATTATAGCAAATGGTTCTCCAAACAAGTTCTATAGCGTCTAGATTTTGGATAAGCTTCTTGAAAAATTCATCTATAGGTGTATCGAACGTTTTTATTTGTAGAATATCGTCTTCGTATCCACAGGTCAGCATCATTATAGCTTCTCGTGTATCTTCATCAATTCTATCTAGTTTTAGATCCATGTACCCTAAACCAATCAGCATTCTTCTAGAGGCTATATTGCTACTTTTAGTTGTAGCTAAAAATGTGTAGATTCCTTCTGAACTCAGTATCTCTTCTATAGAAGCCACAATGATTTTTCCCACACCTCTTCTTCTATGTGTGGGTAAAACAGCTACGTAGTAAATAACGCCAACAGATAGCTTATCAATAGAGTAGAATACACCTATAGCCACACCTTCATCTTCATAAGCTACAACAGATCTACAGACCCCTACCTCTGTACATGATGTAGCATAGTATGAATGAAACCATGAGAAAGAAGAGTTAAAGATTTTTTCAACTATATCTCTACACTCTCTACCACATTCATATACATGCATAACTCAATAGACACCTACTAATATTTTCGCTCAACTCTCTCCCTTATATCCTCTGAAAACCAGGTAATATCCAGGTACTCCTAGAAGTATTGAGTAACAAGGTATAGAGTTATGCTGACTCGAACACTTGATGCAACACTCCTTCGTTTTGGTTTTCTGAGAAATAAAATAGATGAAGCGGTATCACAGGATGTAGTAAGGTCTTTAAAAAATATCTGGGTAAGATATAGAGGATCTGTAAACCCCTACATAAAGAAGCTTTCTATAGGTGGTATAGATAGTAGCTACAACCACATAGAGTACAGAGGATTTGCACTTTATGTAGTTAATACAGTTTCTGTTGTACTTGATGTTAAAAGAGAAGAAATAGTTAATGGTAGTGTCGATGTAGATGTAGTTACATCACCTAATCTTGAGCACGAACTTTCATTACTATCTATGTGTATGGAGATAGAGACAATGAACAAAATGATCAATGATGTTGATATCGTTTTAATTGATGGAAGTCTTACGGCTATGTTCTTCAAGTTATATAAAGCTTCTATAGATGATGGATATGAGATTCTAGAGAGTAGAGGTATAAATATCAGTAAAACGCTTAAAGAATTAGTTTACACTATAGCGCTGAATCCAAGGAAAGTCGTCTTCATATCTAAGAACTCTAATTCTAAAGATCTTCTGGGGCTTGTTAAAGGAGATATATACTATTTTGAGCGGTACACAGAATTTGTATCAGGTTTTACGAAACCTATAGATTTAGCTAATTCACAGCATCTAGGAATGGCATCCATAGCTAGATTATTTAAGCAATACACAAAGAAGTTAACTGGACTAGATGTATCTATAATGCTTACATATGTAAGGTTTGAGGACTTCTCGAGAGTTTATCGAATAGAGTTTGCTTCAGATTCTGTTGATGAAGCTATAGATAGGGTTAAGTATGTAGTTGATTCTCTATCTGATGTTATTGTATCTGGTTATCCATATCCATTGATAAGAGCACATAACTTAGCCAAGATAAGTAATAGCGATGTAGAGAGAGTAGCTATTTTACTCGGTATATCTAAAGATCCAAGGACTAGAGAATCGTTCTTGAGATGACTAATCTATGGCTCTAACTAACTCTTATAGAGATGGTGTACCTATAGATAAAGTTACAGATGTAGAGAGCATTGGGTTTGTTGTAGGAGAGAGTAAACCCTATAGAGCTGAAATAATTGCATCAAGACCTCTTACGATTGGCGAATACTTGTGCATGGAGTACTATGGCTACCATGTGCTATCAATGGTTAGCTCATCAACAATAGGTAGCCATGTTATAACTAGCGATATCTATGATCCAAAAGACATTGAGAGGATAGTGAAGACTATAAAGGGTGGAGAAAGGATGTACTACTACAAAGGTTTAGTAAACATTTTAGGGTATCTTGATCCTGAATCACAGAAGCTGAAGATACCTCCTATACCTCCACCACCTGGAACTGAAGTATTTAAGGCAGCTAGATCCTTTCTATCAAAAATATTCAGTCCCGATAAAGATAGCTATATACGTATAGGAGTGCTCTTGAGAGAGCCTACAGTAGAGGCTAGAGTCAATATCAATAAAGTTGTATCTAGACATCTAGGCATATTGGCTATGACCGGTATGGGCAAGAGTAACCTAGTTGCATTGTTAGCCAAAAGAGTTATTGAAAAGAATGGTACTATTGTGATCTTTGATTACCATGGCGAATATGTGTCAATGAATATGAAGAGTTTGAATATAATAAGACCTAAGCTGAATCCAAGAACCATGAATCTAGATGAGGTTGCTAGACTACTTAATGTACCGGTGAACGCATCTAGACAGAGAATGGCTTTATATGAATGTCTAGAGAATCTTCAGCATAATGGTGTAGAGTTCTTTCAGTATATCAAGAAATGTCTACAGAATAGAGTAGCTAGATACGGATCATCTGCTCAAAAGCTTCTAGATTCTATAACTGTTTATGAGAGATACCTCAAGAAGATTCTAGATGAGAATGTTGATGATGTTCTCGATAGAATTGTTCTAGGTGCTATAAATGTTGTAGACTTAAGTGAACTGCACATAAATCAAGCTGATGCAGTTATAGCTCATTGGCTCAACAGATTACTGACATCAAGAAAAGAAGCAACTATTAGCGAAAATAGAAGAGGTTTTCCTATACCTATCTTAGTTGTTATTGAAGAAGCCCATGTGTTTTTACCAAATGATTATGAAACTGCTACAAAAAGAGAAGCCATATCTATAGTTAGAGAAGGTAGGAAATTTGGTGTAGGACTAGTTGTGATTTCTCAAAGACCTAGAGGCCTTGATTCAACGATTCTAAGTCAGCTTGGTAATCTAGCCATATTGAGGATTGTTCATCCAGAAGATCAAGCTTATGTAGCTAGATACTGTGAATCTGTCGTGCATGACGTTATCAATGAGCTTCCGGGTCTAAATACTGGAGAAGCTATACTGCTTGGCGAATGGGTCAAAACACCTACTGTAGCAAAAATAGATTATGTTGGAGAAAAATTCTCCGGATTTGATATAGATGCTGTATCTATATGGCATAGCTATTAGCTTCAGTATTCTCTAGAATAGAAAGTCTTTGTATGTAAGCTTCCTTCTCCCTCTACCACCTTCCAGACCCTCTAGCTCTTCACTAAGTATCTCTTCCTCAGACGTTGTTTCCTTCAAACATCCAAGTTCTTTAAGCTTGAGAAATATATTTCTAACTGCTAGAAATACTTCTTCCTCACTTTTAGCACCAGTAACAACCATTTTACCACTACTAAATATCAGCAGAACTACATGAGGATCCTCCATTCTATATATAAGTCCCGGAAATTGCTCAGGTTCATACATAGTATTTTCAAGTAGAAATGCTACTTTCTCTAGAAGTACTTCACCACCAAGACTTACAGAAGCCACAATATTTTGTACCTGTATCCTCGGTTTCGCGGTTATCGGAACTCCATGCTTTAATAAAACCCTCACTATCTTCTTAACAGCTTTTATCAAGTTAGCCGTACTTTTTGATCCTGTTACAACCATTCTACCTGATCGAAATATTAGTGCTGTTACCTTCGGGCTCTCTAACCTAAACACAAGTCCCGGAAACTGATCTGGATCATAATCAACATTTGGTAGTATTCTGTCTAGATATTCAAGATCTATATGCTGGTCTATAGCTACAGTAGCAACTATGTTTTCTATCTTGACATTTATATTCGGATTCCTAAGATCTGATAGATATTTTTGATACAGCTCTTTTTGAGAATAACTATCGGAAGATATAGTCTCACACTCTTAATAGATACGGAACTTTTAATGAGGTTTAAAAGCTTTTATGAAACTGATCTAGTTCAAAGTTTAAAACAGTTTTTAAATCTAGAGAGAAAGCATTAGATCTTCAACTGTTTTCAGCTTTGGAAGCTCAATAACACCTTCTCTCTCGACTATAACGAAAGGTTTTGCTTCCTCGACTACAGCTTCTTTGCGGATTATTGGCGAAAGATAGCTTTCTACATTCATAGATACAGCTGTACCACTCTGGTATAGTCCTACTGCAGGAAGAACCAGCGCGTATCCTCCTCTCTTTAGTGGCATCAAGAGAAAACATGGAAATTTGCTACCGTATCCAGTTATGGGATCTCTTATAGCTATACTGGGATGTTCGTGACCCATAATCACTAGATCCGGGTTATCGTTATCCGCAAGTTCTCTGTGTCCATGTACGATAAGTACCTTGTCTAGCCAAAGTCTATCGTAAAGCTCTATTCCCAACCTTCTTGAAATAGAGATAAGGTATGTATCATGATTCCCTCTAACAACTATAACCCTTTTGAACCTCTTCGTAGTAAACTCTAGAAATTCTTTAAGATCTTTCGCTTCCTTTTTGCCTAGCTTCTCGAAATGATGTTTAATATCACCAGCAACTATGAGTACTGATGCATCTACATAGCTAATAGCTTTTTCCACTACCTCTATAGCCTTTTTAAGCTGAATCCTTGGCAAAAAGACGCCTTTAGAAGCCATATCCTCTTCGAAACCTAGATGTACATCAGCCATAACTACAGCTTTAAATCTAGGAATATATGCTAAAGGTAGATCTACTAAAGCATAGATATCTTCAAATATTCTATAGAGCATTATGATGGCACTCTCTAGTAACTAGTAAAGTGTACCTATACCTACAAATTTATCTATCATGAACAGAACCATTTTCTTAATGCTGTAGCTGTGAACAGTTTTGATTTGGCACACCGATTAAAGCTTATTTTGGGATACTACAAAGTCAGCGAGAAGGTGAAGGAATTTTATGAGGTTCCAGGATATTGTGAGAACAGTAATTTATACAGCTATAACATTTATAGCGACAGCTATTCTTGTTGTCGAAACACCTGCTACCGGAGGCTACTTTAACTTAGGTGAAGCATCTATATACGTTATAGCATCTATATCTAACCCTATTGTGGCAGCTATAGCATCAGGTTTAGGACCAGCTATTGCTGATATAGTTCTAGGCTATGGTTATTTCGCTCCTGCAACATTTGCTATAAAGTTTTGTGAAGGATTTATAGTATCGAAACTGATATCCAAGGTTAGAGCCACGAGTAAGGGTAGGATAATTAATGTTGCTGTTGTTATTCTTGGCGTTATCCTTGCTCTAGCTATTGCTCTGCCCATAGCTTTTTACAGAGGTGAAGAACATCTGTCAATAGAATTGGGGTGGATACATGTCTCTGGAACACCTATGTCTGTACCCTATCTCTATCTAGCGCTACCCTCCTATATATGGATAGTTATTGCCATTGCAGTAATTGTGATGTCTATTGCCGTGACCTGTATAGCTAGATTGAAGCCTTATGTATTACCAATGATTTTAGGAGGCATGGTTATGGTCCTAGGATACTTCCTCTATGAGTATTTTGTATCAAATCCATTAATACTGGGGAAAGAGCCTATAGCTGCACTAGCTGAAGTACCGATCAATATAGGTCAGTTTTCAGCTGGCGTAGTTATCGCCTATCCTGTGGTGCAATTTATTGAGAGAGCCAAAGGTGTTAGAGGTAAAGGATCTGAAGGTAGAGGCTAGAGGAAGAACTATACTGAATCACATATCTTTCTCTATTGATAGAGGAGAAACGCTACTTGTTTTAGGTAGATCTGGCTCCGGTAAAACTACACTCTTAAGAGCTCTAACTTTTATAGCTAAAGAGCTTTTCGATATGGTGATAAAGGGTAGTATTGAGATCTATGGAGAGAAAATCCGTAACAGTTACTCAGCTTCAAAACACATATGCTATATAGTTCAAGAGCCATGGTTCTCCATATCAACACCATATCCGTACATAGAGATCATGTTCTACAGCAGAAACAGTTTCCCGGAAATTATTGGCATGGCGAAAGAATTCGGTATCCATAACTGTTTATGGAGCTCAACATCTTCATTAAGCGCTGGAGAAATTGAGAGAATAGCGCTACTAGAGGCTTACATATCTAGAAAAGATGTTATTTTAATAGATGAAGCTTCATCATATCTAGATACACAATCTAGATACAAGATAGTGGAATTGGTTAAGAAGTTAAAGAATTCTGGTATTTCTACAGTTGTGGTAGATCATGATGTAGAGCTTTGGAGAAGTGTGGTAGATTCTGTACTCTACATAGATAATGGTTCTGCTAAAATATATGAAGATCCAAAAGAGACACCTATTTACGATGATCTTACTAAGCTAAATGAATACGCAGAAAAGCTCTCTCCATGTTCAAGTAATGAAGATGAAATTGTTATAGAAGCTAGAGATGTATGGTTCAAGTACCCCGATGGAGAGAGATACGTGATTAACGGAGTGGATATAGATATTGAGAAAGGAGGTATAACATGGATTAAAGGTGCATCAGGCTCAGGTAAATCAACATTGCTAAAGATATTGGCTGGCATACTTAAACCAGTGAAGGGTTCTATGAGGAGACCTAAAGGGATACAGTTTATTCCCGAAAACCCTCTACACTACATATCATCACCAACACCGAGAGAAGAACTCATGAATAGAATAGATATAGCTAAAAAATTCAACCTCGAGAAAGCTCTAGATACGCCAATAGCTATGCTAAGTAGTGGTGAAAAAAGAAGACTTGCTATAGCTTCTGCATTCATTAGACAACCAAAAGCTCTCTTAATAGATGAGCCTACTGTTGGTCTTGATCCCTGGAACGCTATACATGTTTTAGAATCTCTATGTCTCTTAGCTAAACATGGTTGTGGAATAGCTGTTGCAAGCCATGGTGAAGAATTAAGGTACATATCTAATAACGTTATCGAGCTTGGATAGATATGAGCATTATAGCTAGATTCATTAAGTTTCTATCAAATGCTCTATTCCTCTACGGTTTTTCTGAAGCTAGACTTGGTTCAACAGCTCTACTTACAGCCATAGTTCTAGCTACAGCAATAGCGGTTTCATCTAAACCTTTCCAATCGTTGGTAATAACTGTACTAATCTTTCTCTACTACCTATTTTTCTCAATGCAGAAACTGTTCATTTACTCAGCTCTTTTAACCTCTATACCATCTCTATGGATGGCTATATCCAATACCTTAGTTCTATATCTTATGGGGAAAACCAATATAGAATCCTTTCTCGAGGTCTTCATAAGAGCTGAAGTATTTTCTTTATCTATGTTCTACTTATTTCACTGTATAAATATAGCTGAAACATCCTACTTAGTCCACAAAATTTCAAGAACAGCTTCACCAGTAATTCCACTTCTATGGAGATCTATATCACAGATTCTTAAAGAAGCTCAAGAGATTATCTATGTACATAGACTGAAGAATGAAAAACCATGGAAAACGTTATCCATACTATTCGTAAGAGGTGACGAAATGGTGGAGATGTTTAGCGAAGGTATCTATCTAAAAAGATACTCCTTTTGTCCAAGACCAATTTATAGCACAAAAGCACTACTATTTCAACTACTTATCCTATTAACATCAATCTCCCTAATATACCTCTAGACTACTTATCTTAGCCCTGTTAGCAGTACTCTTCATCACTATATAGAAAACTAGTGATAGAAGAGATAGAACCATAGACAGAGTAAGTATATATCGATGACTTCCATAGATATCTCTAATCAATCCTCCAGCTACAGGTGCTAGTACTGAAGCTACCATAGGAGCAGTATTAAGTATACCAGATATCTTGCCTAGGCTCTTCAGCCCAAAAAGCGCTGGAATAAGAGCCCAATGAACAATTGGTTCAGCACTAAAGAATATGTATCTTAAAGCTATAAACAATGAAGCTACCCAGGGATTCACAGTATAGACTATAAAGCTAAGTACCGTATTCACAGTCTCCATCGAATATATTATTGGAATGGTCTTTAGTGGTCCAAGTCTATCTATAGAGTATCCCCATAATATTGCCGCTAATGCTTGTAGAAAACCTGTTACCATCATTACCTGAGGTACAATATCTTCGCGTATAGATGTCGAGGTAGTGGCAAAAGTAAATGATTCTTCTATAAGACCAGCAAAGAAGCTCATTATCACAACAGATGAAAGAGCTATGAAGAATATCATAGCGAAAGATAGTGCTAGCAATCTTTTTGATAAATAGTCTTGTTTCTCTATTCTATTCTGGCTATGTCTATCATCCTCACCATCTTTGGCGGAGTCTGAGGCTCTTATTCTACTGAATGTAATTGTGGTTAAAGCTATCGATGTAGTGCCTATAAGACCCATAACCGCTAAGGCATTAAAGAAGTTCAATAACTTTATCAAATAGATAGATGTATACGACCAAAAAGACATTGCTAATGCTTGAGCTGATTGAGTTACAGATACCGCTAAACCTCTCCTATTAGGAAACATAGTCATAAGCGTTGGATTAAGCCCTATCATGATAGACGCCATTACGAATCCCTGGAGTACTGCAGCTACATACCATACAGTAGACGCTTGATACCAAGACGAAAACCTACCCATATAACCTATACAAAAACTCCATCCAGCCATAGATCCTGTAGCTGTAATCATTGGCACAAACAAGCCGTATCTATCGTATAGATAGCCCATGACAATCATAGCTGCAATAGATACTCCACTAGATATAGTAGCTCCAATTGCTATAGGTGTAATGTTGTCAAGTCCATAGATATCTTTAATGTAGAGTATGAATAGAGATCCTGCTGTTCCAAAGCTTGCAAAAAGCATAGACATGAACGCTACAACTATATACCATATCTTGCTCATGAGATTATCACTATATAAAGATCCTCAACACCTACAACTAGAATAAAAATTTTTCACTCTAAATCAGAAATAAGCTGTAAATAAAGTTAGCATAGATAAACCCGCTATTCAATCTATTTAGATCAAATGACTATAGATACCCACATCATCAATCACCACTACTAAAACTACACAAATACTGATTCCCCATAGTATCCACAAATCTACAGCATAGATCTTCTTGTATTTAGAATCTCTTATTCTATATACATCCTAATCCATAATTTAACAAACATCTAAATCCTGTATAACTTAACCATATAGAAAGATATAAAGATACAGTATTCCCAGATATAAGGCAACTACTATTATCTGTACTGCAGATTACTATCTACAAAAGGCAGAACGCTGATGCATAGTTAGAGCTCTAGAGATAGTTAGACATAAAATTTTGGTTATTAAATTAATTACATAGGTTGTATCTATGTATAGCATTAAGTTATTTGTCCTAGGATTCTTTAATACTAATACCTATGTAGTGTACAATGAACATACATTAGATGGCATTATAGTTGATCCAGGTGGTTATGGTAAGGATTTAGTAGAATGGATAAAATCTATGGGTTTGAATATAGTAGCAATTATGGCAACTCATGGACATTTTGATCATTTAGAAGGTGTTAATAAACTTAGAGACAAATTTGATGCAGAATTCCTAATCCATAGAGACGATCTCGAGATTCTAGATTATAACTATGATTTGGCTAGACAGTTCAATATAGATTACAGAAAGGTAGAGCCAGATAAGGTTATTGATAGAGAGGGGTATCATAGATTTAAATCTATAGAGGTATACATACTGCACACACCTGGACATACACCAGGCTCAATAACTATCTATATACCATCTATATCTTCGCTATTGACAGGTGATACACTATTCTCTGGATCTGTAGGAACTACTGAACTACCTGGAGGTTGTGAAGAAGATCTTCTGAAGAGTTTGTGCAAAATCTATAGCTTATATCCTCTAGAAACAATAGTGTTACCAGGACATGGTCCTAAATCAACTTTAGATAAAGAGTATAGAGCTAACTTATTTGTTATTAATGCTCTCAATAGTTGTCGATATAGGTAAAACAGATGGATCAACATCTATCTATATCGAGACCTGCTAAAGAACATGTTTAGAGGTATTCTAAATGACTGTACTAAATTCTGACGAGTTTCTACATATTCGCGAAGAACACTTATATTTTCTCTTTACGTATTTCTGATGATAGTACTCGAGATATATCTGGAGATATATTATGAGACCTATGGATAGAGGGATAGCTAAAGCTTTTGTCCTTAAGCTTCTTGTAGAGAGACCTCTAAATGGTTATGAGATTATGAAGAGAATTAATGAGATCACAGGTTTTGTTCCAAGTCCCGGCCACATATATATGCTGCTTAAGAAACTTGAGAAAGAGGATCTAGTTGATGTTACTGTAACTTATTTTGGTGGAAGAAGAGTTAGACTGTATAAGCTTTCAGAGAAAGGTAGAAAGTTTCTTGAAGATAATAAGGATTTAGTTAATCGTGTTGATATATATATCGAGCGTTTCAGAAGAGCAAAAGAGATAGAGTTGCATAAGCTTCTGAAAGTTGCTTATAATATCTTTGGGTCTCTCGACAGAATGTCTAACGAGAAGATCGAGTATCTCAGGAATGTTATAGAGAACTTTGTTAAAGATATCAATAAGGTTATAGGTTGGTAGAAATGGATATAGTTGCTGTTGAAAATCTCGTTAAGAAATTCAAAGATGTAGTTGCTGTTAATGGTATAAGCTTTAAGATCAGGAGAGGCGAGATATATGCTCTTTTAGGTCCTAATGGAGCTGGAAAAACAACAACTATCCATATAATAGCTACAATACTTAAACCAACAAGCGGAAATGTTTTTGTAGCTGGATACGATGTTGTTGAGAATCCAGATAAGGTTAGGAAACACATAGGCATAGTGTTTCAGGATCCTAGTCTAGATCTAGATCTAACTGCATATGATAATATGTATATTCATGGAAAACTCTATGGACTGAGGGGTCCAGAACTTGAGAAGAAGATAATGAATTTACTGGAATTTGTTGAACTAAAGGAATATGCATCTAAATATGTAAGATACTTTAGTGGAGGTATGAGGAGAAGACTTGAGATAGCTAGAGGTCTTCTTCATGAACCAGAGTTGCTGATTCTAGATGAACCAACTATTGGTTTAGATCCCCAATCTAGGGCAAGGATATGGGACTACATAAAAAGATTGAAGAAAGAGAAAGATATGACCATACTGATGACCACACACTATATGGATGAAGCTGAAGAACTTGCGCATAGGATAGCTATAATGGATCACGGAAAAATTATAGCTGAGGGTAGTGTTGAAGAGCTTAAGTCTATGATTGGAAGCGATGTTATATATGTAACTTTGGATAATAGAAATATAGATATATGTGAAACTATAAAGTTCGTTAATAGCTGTAGATGGATTTCATTAGATAGAGTAGAAATTGTTGTAGATAATGCTTCAAAAGCTCTCCCAGAGATATTCTCAATAGTAGATAGACTAGGGGTTAAAGTTAAAGAAGTGAGTTACCGTAGACCTACACTAAATGAGGTATTTCTACATCTAACTGGTAAAGAACTTAGAGATTCACTTGAATCAACATCTATTCCACCTAGATTCAGAATATGGAGGTGACATGAGAATGAGCTTAGACTTATCTCCCTTTATAGCAATGGTATATAGACATGTAAAGAGATGGTGGAGTGCAAGATCTAGAGTGATTTCTGTCTTTCTGAATCCTCTTCTATGGATGATATTCATGGGTCTTGGAATGAGTACAGTATTCACGTTTACACCAAAAGATGTAGCTCCTCCAGGTATTGACGCTTTACCCAATGTAGGTAACATTATGGATACTATAGCTAAATACGTTCAGCAGATGGTCAATAGTAGGTTTGGAGGACTTGATTATGCAACATTCATGGTTAGCGGTATGGCCACTATGTCTGTGTTTATGGGTAGCTTTATAGCTGGGATAAGCGTTATATGGGATAAACAATTTGGGTTTCTTAAAGAATCGCTTGTAGCTCCAGCACCTAGAGGTGTAGTAATTCTGGGAAGAATAGTTGGAGATTCTATCATAAACACCTTTAACGGTTTTGTAGTAATGTGTATAGGATTCACAATATCACGTTCGTTAAATCCCCTAGGAGTACTTGTATCTCTTCCCTATCTATTCATAACCTCAATAGCATTTACGTCTCTCGGAATAGTAATAGCATTGAAATTGGCAAGTATAGAAGGATTTCAGATGATCATCAACATATTCAATATGCCTGTAATGTTCTTAAGTGGCGTATTCTATCCTATAACAACTATGCCGGAATGGATGAAACATGTAGCAATATTTAATCCCCTCAGCTATACTGTACACGGTGTAAGATACTGGCTTACAGGTGCAGATGTGGGTATTCCTCCAATGAATCCTTTACTAGATCTAGCAGTACTTACCTTCACCTCTATAGTATTTGCTTATAGTGCTTCAAAGATATTTGAAAAAACAACTCTAGAGGATTAAGAATCTAGAGCCAATATGATGACTATTTCAATCTACATAAAACACTTAAACAAAATTGGAACAAAAGCTAAACTTTAATTCCATCTCTAGATCTAGAATTTTTGGATGTAGATCTATGGAGATATTTATAGGTACTTCTGGATGGCTATATGATTGGAATATCGATGGAACTCTCAATTGGTATTTACAGAACTCTAGACTTAATGCTATTGAACTTAATGCCTCTTTTTATCGATTCCCTTTCCGTAATCAAGTATCGAGTTGGGCTAAGAAAACATCGATCTACGGTATCAGATGGGCTGTTAAGGTGTTTAGAGGTATAACTCATTACAGAAAACTTAGCTATAAAGCTATAGACATATGGAGGAAATTCTATGAGTTATTCACCCCTCTTGATATGTATATAGACTTCTATTTATTTCAAATGCCCCCTAATTTTGTTGCATCTGATGAAAATATTGAGAAACTAAAGCAGTTTGCAAAAATTGTTGCACTTGGTGAAAGACTCGCTATTGAGTTTAGGCATAACAGTTGGTTCAACGTTATTGACCAGCTCAAGAAATTTAATGCAACAATAGTTTCAATAGATTCGCCTATTGGTAGATGGATTGTATCTTCCAACAATATAGTCTATATGAGACTGCATGGAAGTTACACATGGTATGCTTATGAATACAGCTATGAAGAACTCGAAGATATAGCTAGAAGAATTGTAGAATTGAACCCTAAGAAAATATACGTGTTTTTCAATAATGATCACTGGATGCTGGAAAATGCTAGAACCATGATGTCTATATTGACTCGTATTAATAAGATTTGAGAAATCAATGCATTAATCCATATGTTTACTACACGATCTCGATATCTCTGATGTAGAGTTTGCTAGAACTTTAGATATGCTGTTGGAAGATACACATCACCTACCTTAAGAGTATGGATGATATTCTTCAACCTTGTGGCTTCCTTCTGGAGCATATCTACATCAGCAATTTCAACTCTAGCTGTATACATAAACCTTATAGCTAGTGGTGTTGTGAGAAGTACTTTAACTTTATGTTTTTGTTGATTAAGCGTTCTATATATATTCGCAATACTGTCTATATCCATACTATCTAGAGGATCTACCACTAAAAACACTATACAGGGTTCTCTACAGACATCTCTTGCAACTGTTTGTGTAAACCATCTAAGTAACCTATTACTACTACTATACCTATCAATATCTATAAGCCACTCTATTTCCGACAGAATTCTGTAGACTTCATAAAGTCTAGATCTATCAATAACTGTAGACATCTTGATGTTTCTCTCCGTTATGACACCCAATACTATGTTCATTCCCTTGGACAAAAGACTTTCAACAACATCTATCACAAGCTTTACCAGATATAGAAGTGGAGCTGGTTCACCGACAAAGAAGTCTTTATGTATAGACACTATTACTAGTGCGTTTCTATATACCTTATGTTCATATTCTTTAACCATGAGTTTACCTACTCTAGCTGTAGCCTTCCAATGAATTCTTCTATGATCATCACCAGACGTAAACTCTCTTATACTCATCACCTCAGCTCCTACCCCTTTTCTTTTCGAAGATCTGCCTTCAAATATCTGTAGATACGGTAAAACTAGCTCGATATTGAATCTAGGTACATGTTTTGTAGGAGCAAAACGTATTTCTTTAGCTATATCGAAGTCTATATTGAGTTCCGCTCTATGTATAGATAATGGTGTTGAAACCTCTATTCTATAGCCATAAACTTTGTGCATACCTGGATAACCAGTTACATATAGATCTATGTATCCTTCATCATTGATTCTCCATCTACTAATCCATAAACCTCTATCGCTCTTTATTTCAATGTTGTTGATAACAATAAATCTGAATATTCTACTATGACTAAAAATAATCTTCATACCTAATTCCATACCCTCAACAGATGTCAATACATCTTTTTGCTCTACCTCTATATCAATTCTATTTAGATTTTGCAGTAACGCTATAGATGTTATTACAAAGAATGTGTCTGTAATTAGTAGGTAAAGCAAAAGAGTGTTCCCAATAGGATATCCTAAACCTACTCCATCAACAACCATATATGTAAGTAGAGTAGATACTACCAGTATATAAAAGCCTTTGCCAATGACTATTCTATCTATCCTATGCTTCAGCATCCATATACCCTTAAGGTCGGGGAACTTCAACATTTGCTAGAATCTCTTGAACAATCCTTTCACCAGTATATCCTTCTGCTAAAAATTCTGGTTTTATTAGAAATCTATGCGCAAGTGCAGGTACAGCAGCATTCTTTACATCGTCTGGTATTACATAATCTCGTTCATCAGCTAAAGCAAACTCTTTAGCTAGCTGAAGAAGCATTAGAGCTCCTCTAGGTGTTATTCCTAATTGAACTGCTTCATGTCTATGACTATACTCGAATATATTCGCGATATACTCGAATATAGAGCTATCTACATAGACTTTCTCTATCTCTTTAGATGCATTAATTATATCGTTAACATCTGCTACAGGTTTTAGATACCAATACTCTTTCTCAATGATTTTCAAATCTCTTTTAAGTAGGTTCATCAAGGCAACTCTATCAAGCAGACCCATAGTCAGTTTTATATAGAATCGATCTAGTTGAGCTTCTGGCAATGGAAATGTACCTTCATGTTCTATAGGGTTCTGTGTAGCTAATACAACAAAGGGTCTAGGTAGAGCTATAGTTTCACCATCTATTGTAACCTGTCTTTCCTGCATAGCTTCAAGTAAAGCACTCTGAGTCCTTGGAGAAGCTCTATTTATCTCATCAACAAGAAGAATGTTAGTAAATATAGGCCCGATTTTTGTCTCGAAATCACCTATCTTCTGATTATATACTTTGCTACCGATTATATCAGATGGAAGGGTATCTATAGTGCATTGAACTCTTGAGAACTTCAGATTAAGTAGTTTTGCTACAACCTTAGCTGTTAGTGTTTTAGCTATCCCGGGTACACCCTCTATAAGTACATGACCTTCAGCTATAACCGAGAAAACAATCATTGCCACATGTTTTTCTCTTGCAACAAGTACTTTAGCAGATTCTTCAACAACATTTTTGATAATCTTACTAAATATCGTCATTTTTTACAACAAATTATTAACTTTGTTAAACGTATATAAGCTGATGTGAATAAACGTGCATATTCGTGCTAAGGCAATCATCCTCATAATAATTGTCTTAACATCTATTTGTTCAACATACTCTATAGCATATGCCCTAGATACCACTAGACATTCAGAAACTATTTCTGAAGTAGCTACAAAAGATCTATATTCATTCGAAGTACTATTTAGATGGCTTAATTCTGTAAATATTTCGCGATACCGTGATATCAAGGTGCATAGTTATAGAGATTTAAAGAACAATGCCATACACATATTTAACCATATATATACAGAACCCTCATTATCGATTTTCATTGGAGCTCTTCAGCTTAGGACTCTAAAGAGATTTGCTTATGGATCAAGCAATATAGACGATAGAGATATCTTAAACCTTATACTGACTATCACAGCTAACTTCAACATATCGATAAGTAGTGGTAGAACATGTGGAAATCCCTTTGCTAATCTCTTGCTGAATATACTCTATGGAGATAGCCATTGTAGGTATCGCTATAGCGATCTAGATACATTGATTGAGTATCTAGTTCTTTTAGGGGAGAATGTATCACAAGAATACTTATTCTCGATCATAAGCAAGATTTACACAATAAAGATGGCCCTCCAAGGCAGAGGAATATATAGAGACACTCTAGAGAACATCATGGACAAACTATTATACGAAGAATCTATTGTTGTATACCTATTCCTAGAAGATTTCTTGTCTAAATCGAACATCAATATAATTGAACGAAATCCATACTCATCAGTAGAACAAATACTAATTGAGACTAACAAAAATGAGGTTCGTAAACCTCTAACTATTCAAGATGTTGAATATATACTTAGTAAAGCTATAGCTTTGGCTTCAAGTCTCAAAGAGAAGGGAATAACCATATCTACTGAAGATATTCCTAAGATAATTAGCTATGTTATGAGTATAGATTCAGACAAGATAATAGCTTTACTAGATAGCATAGAGTTTAGTGAAAGATTAAGAGATATGCCTATCGAAATCGTGTATACACCTACATATGTTAACTATTCAGATAGTGAAAACTTTGTAAATAACTTAACATACATTGGCATACCATTTAATCTTATTGATATGTATAGCAAAGAGAATGCCACATTATTTAGCGATCTCTCAAACAGTACCGACATCAACTTAAAGTTCTTTACTGATATCGATACAAAAATACCAGACTATATAGAGAATGTTGAGAAAAAGCTCAGCAAATATATTGAAAAGGTTAATAGTATCAATATCGATATAGTTGTGTCAATAGATACTGATGCCACATCAATACAGAGCTCTATAGAGCAAGATAATATTGTGGAAATAGGTAGAGATGTATCTAACCCTCTACTCTATACTATACCATTGACTATCTATATAACATTTTCTACAGGTATAGCAGTAACT
>Ga0209080_1000225_pt1 | contig 43458 bp, 40 predicted proteins | sample JNZ110809AmetaG_FD_184123 | JGI IMG/M metagenome (GOLD analysis project Ga0209080, IMG submission 184123) | Hot spring microbial communities from Jinze hot spring, China to study Microbial Dark Matter (Phase II) - JNZ 110809A (SPAdes) (version 3) ...
TCATATAAGTGAATCTCAAAAAGAGAATTGAAAGTATATCCCAAGCCCTGGGGCGGCTGAAAGGCCGCTACCGAATCTCAAAAAGAGAATTGAAAGACCTTTTGGCCCAGAGTGCTCGGGCCACCCCTGAAAAAGAATCTCAAAAAGAGAATACCCCACGACAACCCTCATGGAGCAACATTTCTACTGCCATCAGACCATAGGAATATTTGAAGCAAACACCCAACGGAGTAAGACATTAATCGTGTAGTTCCTGAAGAGCTTACCAAGGTTATTCGACGAGGTGTTCACTCAATTTTTTCTAAGATAATTGCTGGACATATCCTAGTTATTCCGTCTATGTTTTCAAGTTTTTTTACGAATTCTGAAAGCTTACTCATATTCTTGAACCAGCACTCTATAAGTATCATGTGGTCTCCAGATGAAGTATAAAGGTTTAAGATCTCTTCCATGCTCTGTAACCTTTCCAGTACCTGGATAAGCTTTTCAGGATAGGCATCCAAACCGATGAGTGCATGGACTTCGAATCCAAGCTTCTTTAAATCAACTTCGACGGTAAATCGTTTTATGATCTTTTCAGATTCAAGCTTTCTGATCCTCTTCCTTATAGCCGCTTCTGTTACACCAAATATCTTCGCTAATTCAACGCAAGTCTTCCTGGAATCTTTTATTAGAACCTTTATAAGGTCTAAGTCCGTAAATCGAACCATAAAATATTAATAAAAGAACCTCTTAATAAATGATTAAGAACCTGGGGGGTTATAAAAATGGAAGCGGTTGGGGTAAGAAAACTCCCTATGATAGGAGATAGGATACCAAGCTTCAAAGCTATGACGACTAAGGGCTTCATCGACTTCCCGGACTATTATAAAGGGAAATGGGTTGTGCTGTTTTCCCACCCAGCCGACTTCACCCCTGTCTGTACGACCGAATTCTATGCATTCCAGAAAAATACGATGAGTTCAGAAAATTAAACTGTGAGCTTATCGCCCTCAGCGTAGACCAGGTTTTCAGTCACATAGAATGGGTCAGATGGATCAAAGAGAATCTTAATTTGACCATCGAGTTCCCAATTATAGCTGACGACATGGGTAATATTTCAGCGATGCTCGGAATGATTCATCCGAATAAGGGGACGAATACTGTTAGGGCGGTCTTAATAATTGACCCTGAAGGAATTCTCAGAGCCATGTTCTACTATCCGCACGAGCTTGGAAGAAACATAGACGAAATACTGAGAGCCGTAAAGGGTATCCAAACGGCAGATAAGTTTAAAGTAGCGATCCCGGCCAACTGGCCAAACAACGAACTCATCGGTGACAAAGTAATAGTTCCGCCAGCAACCGATGAGAAAACAGCAGAAGATAGAATGAAGCAGTACAAAGGATACGCCTGGTGGTTCGTGTATAAAGAACTCGAGAAATAGTAAATCGAAATTCTACTTAATTAAATCTCTAACTATTTTTTTGTTTTTAATGTTCGAAATATGAACCAAATCTTTAATTATAGATTAAGAGGTTAGAAAGTTCTTGAAATGAACTTACGAGGGACACTCGATTTATCAGCATTAGGAATATACATCCATTCGATAACCGTCGCCATAGTTATAGGATTCTCAATTACACTAACTATAATAGAGTTTTTAGGCATTAGGAAGAAGGATGCTAGCTATATAAGACTCGCCAAGCAGTTATCCCTAGTAATAGCAATCGCGTTTGTATTTGGAGCAGCGACTGGGACGCTAGTAGAATTTGGACTCGTGCAAGTATGGAATGGTGTAATCCTGGCCATCGGATCGTTCTTTTTCACTCCACTATTTTTAGAGTTGGTAGCTTTTACAATCGAAGCAACATTGCTGGTTGCATTACTGTACACCTGGGATAAATTCAAGAATCCTTGGACCCATTGGATGATAACGGTCACCTACACGGCGGGCGCGTTGTTCTCGGGGTTGCTGATAACTTCTGTAAATTCTTGGATGCAGGCACCATGGGGAACAGGAGAAATAGTTAAGATAATTTATCCATGGGCTCCTGTATACGGTCCAACAGCAATAAACATCAACTTCCTGATAACCGTTAAAGAAGTATTGGTGAGCACGAGAGTAAACTTCGCAGCGTCTGGAGCATCTATAATTAACCCAACCATACTAAATACGTTATTTAGTTCTTATGGTGAGTTGCTGAAAGATCCGTGGGTATCTTTAACAAGCCCATATGCTTTAACGAGCATAGTACATCAACTTCTCGCCACGACAGTCGTGGGAGTTTTCTGGATAGCGGGAGCGCTTGCATACAAGGGACTGAGAAAGAAAGAGAAAAGAGATTACTATCTAAGGCTATTCAAAACGGTTGCGTTGATAGGCTCGATATTATTAATTATTCAAGGAATAGAAGGTCATGAACAAGGTCTAATGATATACATCTATCAACCAACTAAGTTCGCTATGATATCCGGTTTAGAGAAATCTGGACCATACGTGCCAGCGGGATTAACGATCTTTGGGGATCCAAATTACGTATTCAAAGGCTTCGATTACCTACTCCAAATGTCTGAGAATCATCCAAACCCGAGCCTTAAAATAGGAGGTGTATCGGTTAAGGAAATAGCTCTAGCAGATACGTTAAAGGCTCTCGAGAAACTCCCATTAGTAAAAACTCTCTACGAGGTTAAGATTGGTCTAGCGGCACTATCTCTCTTGATCTCGTTAATCATCATAAGCTCGTTTACTTTCAAGAAGTTCTGGCGTGGGAAAGAAAGAATACTACTTTACGGCGGACTCATCATGTTCTTTGTTGCTCCTGCTATAGCAGGTCTTGGATGGGCGGTAAGAGAGATTGGTAGAAAACCATGGACAGTATACGGCTTATTGTATCCAGAAGAGCTCGTTACACCGAATCCTATAGGACCGGAAGTTACATTAACTATAATTGGCGGGTTAATATTAGGGCTCCTCATAACCTTCACAACAATATATTTGGTTCTGAAGAAGCCTCCGAGATTCTTAAAAATAGGTGATGAATAATGGATGTGACTTTACCTTTGATTGTTTTAGGAATAATCTTGTTGATTCATTTAACGTTTGTGAATGTAAACATAGGTCTAGGATTCTATAGCGTAATTCTTAAATGGAAGTCATTGTCGAATCCTGAGGTAACTAAACCTGCGAGAAAAGTCTTCAAGTTTCTCGTTGCCACCGAGGTCGTTTCGGGTGTTTATGGAACGATGATAACTGTCATTCTGGCAGGAATCTGGCCCACGCTAGTAAACATAGTCACTATAATCTTATTCATCCCCCTAATAGTAAGCATTATAGGAATAATTATTAGATTAACATCTATAGCTGCCTATTGGTATACTTGGGATAAGGTTAGGCCGAGAACGCATCTCGCGATAGGACTGACCATGGCATTATCAGGATTAACGATCCCAGCAGGTTTTAGATACATATTTGCCTTCATAAACAACCCAGTCGGCTTAACAAGTTTAAACCCAATCTCTGGAAACGTTATAGAAGCCTTAACGAACCCAGTCTATCCTCCGCTTCTAATTCATACATTCTTTGGAGCGCTATCTATCGGATTTCTAGCTGCTTCGGCTGGTCTAGCATGTTCATCAAAAGCGGATAAGACTGTTGAGAGATGGAGCGGGTACGCCAGCCTTCTCGGAGGTTTAATGATAATTCCTCAAGGTTTAACGGGATTCTGGTTCTGGAGTACGTTGAGCTTTCATTCACCGTACTTATTCGCTAGCTTAAACAGGTCATTTCTACCTTTTCAATATTCGTCAACAAATGTTTCATACCTTTTCCTGGGAATGGTTTTAATATCAATAGTAATCCTGACGTTTGGAATAGTTCACTACCATAAACCATCTAGGACGTGGATTGCGTATATGTTGGCGCCCCTATCGATAGCTGCTTTGATACTCGGAGAGATGGCTCACGACATCGGTAGGTTACCTTATATGGTTATAGTAGGCGATACAGGAATACCGGTGGAAACTTTCATCAATAGATTGATGCTCATAGAACCGGCCTTAATACTATCAGGATTATTAGTTATAATATTTTTTACAGCGATCTTCATAGCATTACTTTACCTATATCTCGTCAAAGGGATAATTGAAGAATCGTAAACTAGATAGATGAGTCGGTGTTGCATTTAACGTTTAAAATTCTTTACCATTATGCTGCCTTCCGAAGTTCGCATTTAAATCTCCCGATAGATAGATTAAGTTGTTCTTCAAGATTCTCATGATTCATGTAGAACCCGCCCGTGTAGTATTCCAAAGCTGAATCTCAAAGAAAGAATTAAAAGTTTCAAATCCGCAAAAAAATTGACTAATTTTTAAAGTTGTTTTGTATGTAGTTATGTTGGATTTTTCGTTATCGAAGCATGCTACTTAGCGCATTCTTAATGGCATCAACTACTGCAGTTGACGAGATCGTTGCACCGCTGATAGCATCCACTTTTCCTTCAGGAGACAAACCAACCTCATCCACGGTTAGTCCTATGAATCTTTCCTCAAATTTAGGTTCGATTATCATCTCATTATGCAACTTAGTTCCCGGCTCTATCCTATCTATGTCTATAGACTTTATCTTGTAATCTAGGCCGACTATTCCAATTATCTGAAGTCTATCCGTGGGAGCATAAGCTCTGGTGTAAAATCCGTAGGCTATTAGGTTCCCCATCGCATTGTATATTTCATAGTAAGCGATCTTTCCTTCTTTTATAATTGGTACAAAGTCATACGCTTCGGGTAGCAACTTCTTGAATCTTTCCGCGAGTTCAGGCGCAATGGGTGGGGGTGCCTCCGTTACCTCGACTGAGGTTGAGACACTATCTACAGTTATGACATGCGTGCCGATCTCCTTTAATTTTGCTTGGAACGATAGTGATTTGGTCTCACCATCTAATAATGCAATGCTCTTTTCGTCTACTAAGCTACCGTCGATGAAGAGTTGGACGTTAAATGTTCCTTCCCTGTAACCTATGTTTGCTATCTCGGCGTATACTGTAAACGGATCGCCTGACTTAACCTTTGAAGGTTCAACGTAAATATTTCTAATTATATACATCGGTGGTTTCAACAATTCGTTTAATACGTAACCTAGAGCTACGGCCGGAATTACTGTAAGAAGTGTTTTTATTGCTCTTCGTCTTCCGATCCAAACAACCTTTTCTTCTTCGAACGTTTTTGGATGATGTTTTCTCAACCATTCGCTTAGCACTTTGCCCGTCAGGAACATGGACTTTAATGCAGGCCACTGGTCGCGCAGGACTAAGTTCAGTATGAAATGAATTACTACAAAAACTGTAAGCAAGATGAAGAACGCTCTATGTAGAAGTCTTAAGACCTCATATTCAATGGGTAAGTAGTTCGTCCACATCATAATACCAGTTAATCCTAGGATAGGTAATGATATAGCGGCGATCCAATAGAGTAGCTTTTCACCAGGCATGTGGAACCCAAGCTCAGGTTCAGGAGCCTTTAGGAACCTAAACTTGTAGTATGAGACAAGGTCCTTTAGGTCCTTATAAGTAAACAGTATATTGCTCTTCTTGCTTCTGAGACCGAAGCTCAGCGTATGTACAACTATTGCAACCCCAATTAGTACAGTTACAACATATCTATGGAGTAAACGACGGATAACCTCTCCGCCTATCACATCAGTAATCCAACGGAAGCTATCTCCAAGGTTATATCCAAGAATTTCGAGTTGGAGTTGCGGAATACCGGACACCACTCCAATTACGACACCGAGCAATATTAGCAAATGCGTAAGCCTATCAAGAGGTGACCATCTTTCCACATATTCTGCCTCTTTCATTTTAAATGTAAACCGACAACTTTGTTATATTAGTTTTTTTATATATGTTTGCATAACGTTACATAAATATGAAGAGAACACGAAATTTCGAAATACATAAATAATTGTTACAAACTACATAATTTCGTGAGTGCAGAAAAGAAAGTATCTAGAAGAACTGTTGTAGGAACGATTGCTGCTGGCATTATCGGCTTAATCGTAGGAGGTGTCGCTGGAAGTCAGGCATTTCCGAGGGAGGTAACAAAAGAAGTAGAGAGAACAGTAACTACCACTAGGACTGAGACGAAGGTAGAGGAGGTAAAACCATGGTTGCCTGCGAAGTGGGACATGGAAGCTGACGTTATAATAGTAGGTGGTGGCGGTGCGGGCCTCGCTGCTGCGATAACGGCCCATGACGAAGGTGCAAAAGTACTGATAATTGAAAAGATGCCACAACTTGGACTTTGTAACACTGCTGTTTCTGGCGGGATTATAAATGCATGGTCTTCGAAACTTAAATTACAAGAAAAGCAAGGAATAAAAGATTCATTTGAGTTGCAGTATAACGATTTACTTAAATCCGGAGATTACATGGGGGACCCAGAGCTCATAAGGACTCTAGTCGAAAATGCACCCTCGGTTATTGATTTCTTAGTTGACATTGGTGTGCCCTTTGCTGACACGCTAACGATGTCTGGTGGACAGAGTGTCCCGAGAACGCATTCTGTAATAGGCGGAGGGGCGGCATTACATAATGCGCTGAAGAAAGAAGTTGAGAAGAGAGGTATTCAGGTACTCTTAGAACACAAAGTTACTAACATAATTAGAGAGGAGGCTAATGGTGGCAGGATTCTTGGTGTAAAAGTTGAGACTGCTGACGGGAAGGCTAAGTACATCAAAGCTAAGAAAGCAGTAGTGCTGACTGCCGGCGGATTCTGTCGAAGTGATTTACTAGTAAGGAGACATGCTCCGAGGTTCGCTGGCTTCCCCTCTACAAACGTTCCGGGAACAACTACCGGTGAAGTATTGATAGCGGCAATGGATGTAGGCGCTGCTGTAAGGGGCATGGATTATGTGCAGTTGTGGCCCATGTGTGATTATGAAACGGGCAGCCTGGTTACGATAGCAGCCGGAACAGAAACTGGCATTGGGATCATGGTAAACACTAATGGAAAAAGATTCGTTGAGGAGCTGGAGAGGAGGGACGTTAGGAGAGATGCTGTCTTAGCACAACCTGGAGGTTTTGCCTTCGCAATAGTAGATGATAAACAATTAAAGACCATAAAAGCATTTGGAGATCCTGAGACTATAATCGCCGACCAGATAAAGAGAGGCGTAGCCTTTAAGGCCGATACTATAGAAGAGCTTGCGGCATTAGCGGGAATAAATCCGGATAACTTGGTCGAAACCGTGAACAATTGGAACAGGTACGTTGATGAAGGGTATGATCCAGAGTTCAAGAGAAGAGACTTGCCTATGAAGAAAGGCGACCCAATGCTGAAGATAGACACACCACCATTCTATGCCATAAAGGGAAGACCTTCGCTCCACCACACGATGGGTGGCCTTCATATAAACACTAAAGCACAAGTTTTGGACGTAGAAGGCAAGGTTATACCTGGTCTTTATGCGGCCGGAGAAATTACTGGCGGCATCCACGGAACGAATAGGATCGGCGGAAACGCCTTACTCGACATAATAGCTTTCGGAAGGATAGCCGGTAGGAATGCCGCCCGCGAAGTCTCTATGTGAAGAAAACCCTTTATTATTTTTTTAAATGACACCAGAAGAAAAATACCTTCTTGTAAAAAAGTCAAAAATTTTAATGGGAACCTCCGTTACGATTATGATCGTTTCTAAAAACGTAGAGCATTCTGAGGGAGTAATTGATAACGTATTCAACGAAATCAAGAGAGTTGAGGGTATAATGAGCGTATTTAACGAAGAGAGTGAGGTTAGCAGACTTAACAGACAAGGCTATTTAGAGAATGCTTCCGAGGAACTGATATATATCATCAAAGAAGCAGAGAAGATAAGCATGTTAACGGATGGTGTCTTCGATATAACGGTGGCTCCCTTAATAGAATATATTGATAAGAATTTTTTAAAAGATCGGACGTCATTTGAAGAGGGGCTAAGAAGCATATTTGAGCTCGTTGATTATTCGTCTGTAAAGGTAGAAGGGAGATGTATAAGGTTCTTGAAAAAAGGCATGAAGGTCGTTCTAAACGCTATAGCTAAAGGTTATGCGGCGGATTTGGCGGCAGAGACTTTAAAAAAGTACGGAATTAAGAACGCGCTGATCAATATAGGTGGAGATATCAGGGCTGTTGGTGGGAAGATAGACAAAGAACCTTGGAGAATTGGAATAAGGGATCCGTTTCATAAAGAACAGAATATAACGATCATAAAGCTTTACGACGGTGCTGTTGCGACCAGCGGGAGCTATGAACGCAGGATAGCACAAGGAATTTTAAGTCATATCATCAACCCAAAGAGGCTACTAACATCCGAGCAAGTCATCAGCTCTACTGTAATATGCGAGAGGGCACTCGTTGCTGATGCTCTTGCAACCAGCCTGTGCCTTATGGACCCAAAACAAGCCATCGGTCTCGTGGAAAAGTTAGACAATACAGAGGCTATGCTCATTCTGGCAGACAGTAAGATTTTGAGGACGAGCAAGTTTGCGGCTTATGAGCTCAACAGGACGTTATAACAAGAAAACGTAAAGATGCCCTTCTACGTTCATCGAAATAACGAGGTTTACTAGAATTCATGTTTATATATTTGTGCCTTTTTCTGAACCCGTAAAGTAATATGCGGCTGGAAGCAAAGGCTTCTACATTAATCCCGAGCATTGAGGAGATGACGATAGGGGGCTTTAAGGAGTCATTTAGGAAGATCTTAGAGCTTAAGCGGAGATGTGGGATAGAGCCAGTACTCGATAATCCGCCAGATCTACTAGAGCGCGCCAAGCTCTATGCGACAAAATACAGGAATGGATCCCTCGGTTGGGCCTCAAATATTTGGCATAGATCCGAGGCTGGCTCAGCCGTTATCATGAAAGACGATGATCTTAGAGGAGAGCATAAGTTACTTATGCGAAGGGTTCTCGAACATATTCTCGCCCAGGGACCCCTGATCAAAGTGGACGGAATTCTAGGAAAGCCTGGTAGCAGGGTTGAGATGAGATGTAGGCTTTATTGCGATCCACAGTTTCCGGACATAGCATACAGGTGGAGCCAACTTGCGTTTCCAGGAGATCCGACAAAGGACCCGGATGTTGAACTGATAAACATACCCCATTATCTTGGAAACCCGGTGAATCCAGAGACTGGGCGAATGCTCATGGTTCTTAGATTCCCGAATCATGACTTCACGATAGTTACCTGCTCATCCTATCAGGGCGAGGTAAAAAAAGGGTTTCTAAGCCACTGGATAATTCATGTCTATAAAAAAGGCGGGACAGGAGAACATGCAGCTTTCAGGGAGTTCACGGTGAAAAGAAAGGATGGTAACGAAAAAAGGATAATCTTATGCATCTGGGGGCTCACAGGCTCGGGAAAATCGACCCACGGATTCTACGTCTGGGATAAGTCAAACATCAATACATACATTGAAAAGTTCGGGATAAATCCGCTCGACTATGTTAAGGATCAGGAAATTAAGAACGACGACATAATAGCTATCTTTGAGGATCGAGTAATCGGATCAGAGCGGGGATCGTGGACGAAGACCGAGGATGTTGATCCAAGGCAGGTGGCGATCTGGAGAGCTGCTGTGTCGCCCAGAGCGCTTCATGAGAACACAGAATTCGACGAGAATGGTAATCCATCGCTTAGTGGGGAGCTTTACCAATATTATGGTATGTTCAATAAAAATGCTAGATCCGTCTTCTTCCTTGAGGATACTGGTTACTTTAGGGGCGATGTTGAGTCAAGTGGGCCGATGAACACAGCAATCTTCATTTCCCCTGGATACTTCACTGACTACGCATGGGTTAAAATCACAGATCCGGCTTTCGCTGCAAAAGTCCTAGCTGATGGAAGAACCATAGGACATCCAGCCCAATCAAGGGATGCCTATGGAGTAATCTTCTCTACGAGGTACTGCAAACCATTCACAATGGGGGTTCCATCCACAAACCACGTAGTTAGGTTTTACGAGATGCTAAAGAAGAGAATGGAGCGAGGAGACCCGGTAGAAGTTTATCAGTTCAATACTACAGGCAGGATAATCGCAAAGTATCAGTGGACAAGGATCAAGCTTGGCGATGAGGAGCTTGAAGTACCTCAGCCAGTATTCAAGTTAGCTCCAGATGGCACGATGAAACCTGTTGGTGGGACATCCCCGACGATAGAAGAGACAGAGCTCTTCATACTCCAAGCATCCCGCGGCGCTGTCGAGTACGAGCCCCACCCAGTTTGGGGTGAGAAAGTTCTAATACCAGTAGAGGTCGAGGGGCTATCCGAGAAGAGGCTTAAGGAGCTTCAACCAACAACATATCTCTCTCTGAGTGAGTTCAAGAGATTGCTAGAAGTTCAAGTGAAGCTAAGCAAACATTATCTTGATAAGGACTGTCCGGACCTTCCACCGGAGATATACAACGCAATGGACTTTTAAAACATTCCAAAAGCTTTTTATATTTTAACGCTAAAGTATAAGCATGTCAAATTCCGAGAAAAAGGTTACTAGAAGACAAGTACTAGCAGCAATATCTTCCGGCATAGCTGGACTAGTGGTCGGAGGCATCGTAGGAAGTCAGGCTTTTCCGAAGGCGGAGAAGGTAACAGAGACGGTTACAACAACTACGACGACTACGCAGACTACTATCGTTAAACCTCCAGAGCCTCCGTTCGAGGAGCATGAGATAGTCATCGTCGGCGCTGGGATGGCTGGTCTTACCGCGGCTATAGCCGCTTACGAGGCTGGTGTCAAAGATGTAGTTGTATTGGAAAAAGGCCCGAGTGTTTATAGTTGTAACAGCTCCGTCAGCGGAGGTGCATTCTACATCTCTACACCAGAATTCCCACCATCAGAGTACGTTAAGGCCGTTATGAGAATCACATACAATAAAGCATTTCCGGAATTAATAGAGGTTCTCGCCGAAAAATCTTACGAGACTGTCTTAGAGTGGTTACCTAAGGTAGCCGGCGTAAAATTCCTTCCAAAAGAGAAGTGGTTGGCACCGAACGCTCCAGGTGTAGAAGGAGGCGGGCCCAAGTTGATGGAATACATGGTCAACGCAGTAAAGGCTAGAAATATTCCGATAATATTAGAAACCAAAGCCGTGTCACTACTTGTCAGCATCAAGGGAGAAGTTCTAGGCGTAAGGGCTCTTACCAAAGATGGTTACAAAGACTTTAAGGCGAAGGCGACGATACTTGCATGCGGAGGGTTCCAAGCAAACCAAGAGATGGTCGTGAACTATATATCGCCTAAAGTTGCTTACAACTCAATTCTCAGAGGTCTTCCAAACAACACGGGCGATGGGCATAGAATGGTTTCTGAGGTTAGGGCGAAACAGATATTCATGGACCAATACCACGGGGCGACAGTTCAACCGGAGACATACGCCAACCCAGGAGGTTTCTTCCCGCAAGGCATAATCGTAAACAAGCACGGTAAAAGGTTTATCGATGAGGGTGTCGCAACGTATGTCGAGGCTGGAAAAGCAGCCCTCGATCAGCCCGATGGGCTGGCTTACATAATACTAGACGCCGAGGGGTTCAAGAGAGTTAGCCCATGGTGGAGAGACTACTTCTTGGTGCAGTACAAAGGGAAGCTAACGGAGGCAAACAGCATAGAAGAGTTGGCGAATATATTTGGTATAAATGTCGAAGGTCTCAAAAAGACCATCGAGGATTTCAATAATGCCGTCAGGGATGGATACACAGAGGGCATAACACCTCCGAAGAGTAAGAACGCGTACAGAATAGAGACTCCACCATTCTATGGCATAAATTATGTCTGCGGAATAACGTTAACGTTTGGAGGGCCGTTAACGGATAAATACGCTCGTGTTCTGGACCTAGAGGGCACACCCATACCGAGGCTTTACGCGATTGGTGAGTTGACTGGAGGGTTCTTCTTCGAAAACTATCCTGGTGGTGGAAGCTTAGCTAGATGTGCCGTTTTCGGGAAGATAGCCGGAGAGCATGCTGCTTCCATTGTCAAAGGCTAAAATTCCATAATTTTTTTGTGCTGGCGTTTAAGCACAATGCTGAGTTAGATTTTCTCCTTCCAGTATAGAGCCAACCACCTCGTTAAATTTACTGCTCAACTCTATTATTTGCGACTCATTTAGGTACTCGGTATCGTATCCCAACCTCGACGGAGGCACAGTACCTTCCGCGAAGCACTTGTACGTCTTATAGAAGTCGCTAAAGCTTCTGAACTTCAATCTTATACCATACTTCTTCGGTAGAAGGAATCTAGGTGAGCATGGTTCTAGAAAGAGCGGATTGCATGATATAGCAACAACATTATTGTACGTTCGGAGTATCCTTTCGCCGAGCTTCATAGTCTTATTAAACTCCTCAACAGTCTCGCCGCTTAATCCCGATGCGAAGTACAACTCGGCAGGAACCATCTCTTCCTCTAGCATCTCGAGCCATCTTAGGAGAGATTGGTTATCATAATAGAAGCCCTTGTTCTTAAGCCTAACAAAGTCTGAGCCAGTCTCTGGTGAAATCGTGAGCGTCGTGTAAAGCGGATTAAATGTCTTCTTTAAATCTTGAACGAAGTTCCTATCGGTTAGAGACCATATGAGGAACTGGGAGCTTATATCTATCCCCTCTTTTCTCACGAGTTCAAAAAGCTTATAGTAGAACTTTCTATTAGTGTATGGGTCAAAATCCATGTAGGCACAGGAAATGCCAAGTTCCTCGAATGCCCTAAGGTCCTCGGCAACTTTCTCTGGTGACCTAAAAATCGGCTGTTGTCTTCCGAATATCTTCCTATGAGCTAAGTTTGCACCGCCGCAGTAGGAGCAATTTACGGAGCAACCGCGTCCGATCATCAACCAGCCTTGGGTCTTCAGCTTCGGCGAGAGAACATCGTTCTCATGTATAAGCCTGACATAAAGGTCCCAGTCTTCCAAAAGTTTTAAGTCAGAGCATGTCAGCTTATCCAAGTCCTCACTGCTTGCTAAGTATGCTCCTCTACTCCTCTTTACTGCAGAACCTTTTCTGTACACTAAGTTCGGCACATCGCTCACTTCCGTACTTTTCATTAACGCCTTTATCAATTCAATCATAGGAAGTTCCGCATCACCGACTATTACGTAATCTACACAATCAAATGAGCTTAGTATCTCATCTGCAAAAAAGGAGGCTGTCATCCCACCTAACACGACTTTGGCATTTGTACATCGCTTTACACAATCCGCCAGCTTAATTGCATCATAAGAGTGGCAGTACCAATGAAGATCTATCCCAACTAGTGTGGGCTCGAGCGCTTTTATAAGATTCTCGACTTTATAGTTTGGATCAAGCATTCGCTTAAGCCCTACGTGAACTATCCTCGTAGAGTAACCATTCCTTTCTAGCAGGTCTGCTAACGCAAACGTTCCCATGGGCACGGCTACGTACCTTACCACTTCACCATCAGATGTTGACACATATGTGGACGGATGAAGGAAGAGCACATCAACATCGCCCAATTAGACCAGCTCCTTGCTCAAGATTGTCGTATAACATGCAGGCCTGAACCCTACCCCTGATAGTGCACGCTTAACTTCTTCCAAACGGTCTTCTACACCTGCTATCTCCGTCCTCTTGAAACCTTTTAGAGTCTCTGAATGTATAAGTTTCTTCAAGGATGCCAATAGGGTGTCTATATCTTTTGCGAGCCACATAACTACCTTCAAGTTGCTGAAAGGGTACTTTCCAAGAGTCTTTTGGTATAGTTGTGGTATAGGTGTCCTATACTTTTTAGCAAACTCAAGCAAATCTGGCCGTAGTATGAAAGCCGCCTCAGTTAGACCGTCTCTAGAGGCGAATTTAGCGATTTGAGGGGTGCCAAATGGTTTCAGACCGTGCTCAAGCGTCGGTAAAGTCCAAGATCTGTAAGAGAACAAGTTCTCATAGATGAACATTCTGCTGACACTTTCGGGGCTTACGTCTTGTAAACAAACTGTTTGTTCATCGTCATCTAAAGGAGCAATACCATAAGTCCAAACTTTTACATATTCTTTGTATCCCATAGACCTTAGTTGTTCGACAAATACGTCATGATTGCAGGATATGCTACTGAGGTCGTAGGATATGCAAGTATATGACGTAGGGTAAGAAACGTATTCATCCAACACTTGATGTAACTCTATATCAACACCATTTAAGCAAGCTTCCTTTGCAAAATCCTCGATATTTTCTATAAAGAACTCGAATCCTTCACGGATGTCATCAACAAAGGTTATGGGTTGTGTTACGAAGAACCTCTTTCCGTTTATACTTTGATAAATGAAGCAGAAAGAAAACAAAACCTCCTCATGTTGTTCTTGCGTCTTATCCAATCGAACAAGAGTTAAAGGATAAAATCTCCAAACCCACTTACCGAGGTGCATTAAGCCACTCGGTATGAAGCCTGTATGAAAGTATCTTAATCCTATACCTGAATATACTAAGGACACCTTAGAAAAAAGTCTCGGCGGCATTCTAGCTTCTATCTTGAATTCCATTCTATATAACGAAGCACTTTTTAGGATATAAAGCCAACCCGGTCCTACAACCTCTCAACTTATTTTTATGATATGCTTTGCGGCTATCTCGGCGGCCTTTGCCATCACATCGGCGCACTTGTTCATCGCTCCAGATTCGGCAAAGACCTTCAAATCCTCGGAATTTCTTAGGTCATAGACTCTGCCGAAAAGCCTCAGATGTATATCTTTACACCTGACACTTCCATACGTTTGCTTAAACTCGTCGTATATCTTAATCGCCAAGTCCATGCATTTTGAGTAATCCTCCGACTCACTTGTCCTTTCTAACCTTCTCCTACCATGAAGCATGCCAACGAACATCAGGGCTCCGAGTAATGCACCACATACTTCTCCGCTTCTTGCCACACCACCGGCGAGTGAGGTTGCTGCCATGAAGACGTTTTGGTCTACTACACCAAACGTTTCTTGAAGGGCCTTCAGGGTCATCTGTGAACATCCGCTAAACTCTTCGCCAAGTATCTTGGCAAGCTTTGCGGCCCTGTTAACCAGCTTGTCAGCTTTCTGACACATGAGGACATTAACATGAACGAACAATATAAGATTAATGTCAAAAAAGGCTTATTGATTATTCTCCAATCTCTTGATCGTGTCGAGTATCTCCTTGTCAAGCGGTTTGTGTTTTCTCTTTCGGTGCCTGCCAGAAAAGTAAGGTCCGACGTTCATGAAGGCCCTCTCCGCCAACTCATCACCTTCTCCCGGAGAAAACCTCCTCCAAGCATTCGGGAAGTGTTGAAAGGATTCCGGAAGCGTCCAGTCGATGTGAAACTCTGATAGGTTCTCTGGCAAGACGCAGACGGCCACGCGGTCAATCTCCCTGTGAAGCGAAAGGGGCGCGGTGAAGACCCTCTGGATGTCAATTATCGCTTCAACGACAGCACCGCCTTCTGGCTCGAGCTTACCTACGATGAACTTCGCTACGGAATACGCTATGTCGAGCGGGTCTATTCTCTTCCTCATATCCTTGCTGAAAGCCTCTTGGTGAATATGAACGTGTGCTCCCCTCCCGCTCCACTTGAAGAAGACGGAGTTAACTATTCCGTATTTCTCCAGCAGCTTGATAATTTGCATAGCCTTCTCAACGACGTTCCTCCAGTCTCCATCCTTGCAGTCTATGTCCAAAGTTGGAGAGGATGCGATGATGTTCTCCCTATCAATGACGTTATATCTTGACTCCAGGGTTCGGTAGATATGTGCCGATGCGTATATTGCCCTAGGCTTGTACTTTACATACTCCGAGAACAAACATTGGATGTCGTCCTCGGAGAATATCCTCAGCGGTCTTCTTTTTGCATCGTATCTGAGCATGATTTTGTTTCCTTTTTGGTCAACCTCTTCGCAATGTAATGCTACCCAGCGGTTGGCACAGTATTCTGCTATCTCATGCTTCACGTCCTTACGGGAGTAGTGCTCCAGCACATCCTCCCATTCCATTCAGAGAACTTCCTCCGACTTCCTCTTAGCATCGAGTATCCTCCTTACAACTTCGGGTGGGAGTTTATAGTCCTCTGCCCTCATCTCCACTCTCCGCAGGACCACCATACCAACGCCGGGCTTTATGTCGATCTCATGTAGATACCTACTGTGGTTTGTCTGCCTCATCTTCTCGATTATCACGAACCTCTTCAACTCGCCCCTTCTCAAGAGTCTCCTGAACCTGATTATACCATCCGCTATATGCTCGATTCCCCAGCCGAAGCTCTCCGCGGTCGTTATCGCGTACTGGCTGACTGCCAGGATCGTGAAGTTCCACTTTGATAGCACCTTCTTCACAAAGTAGCTGTATCTTCTAGCCATCGCGGGCTTATCGAGCCAGAAGGCTGATAGACTATCTATTACAACCCTTGCCCTACCGTAACCGAGCTCCTTCTTAGCCTCGATTATCTTGCCGATGAGTCCTTCTGGCTCGAGGTTTTGGAGGCTCCATTTATCTTCCCTACCCATCAGGGCATCTATTACGATCAGCTTTCCATCATTTACCGCATCTGCAAACCTCATGTTGAACTGCGATGCTTGCTTTATTATCGATTCTCTGCTCTCTTCAGTCGTAACGTAAATACATTTGTCACCCTCAGCTATTCCTTGGTTGATAAAATGAATAGAGAATATCGTCTTTCCGCAACCCGGTTCTCCAGTCACGGCTACGAAGAACTCTTCTGGAATACCACCTTCCAGTAATTCATCCATACCTACGACGCCCGTCTTCAGCCTCCTGCCTTCGCCTAACAACCCAAAATAAGCATTGCGTAGCATGAAATAAAGGTTGAAGACCTTATATCCTTCTTGCTACCCATGAAAGGAACATGTCCACTTTTGCACCATCTTTAAGTTTCAGCTATATGCTTATATTTTTAGGCTTGAAAGTCCTCCCCAAAGGTGCAAAAGATTGTCGGACGACAAAAGAGCGATAGATCCGTGGAATTCAACACTTCCAGCAGATTACGAAACCCTGATGGCAGAGTTTGGTATAGAACCGATAACCGACGAGCTCATCTCTGCTTTTCCGTCAACCCATAGACTCCTAAGAAGAAAAGTCGAGTTTGGCCATAGAGACCTTTTGAGAATCGTTGACAGCATAAGAAGGAATGAGGCGTATGCCGTGATGAGTGGAATAAAGCCGACGGGTGAGTTCCATCTTGGAACGATGATGACCGCGGAGGAGATCATATTTTACCAGAGCCTCTCGGATAAATCAGTAGCCCACTACTGCATAGCGGACCTCGAGGCATTCGCGGATAACGGTATACCTCTTGAGGAGTCGCATGAGATAGCCGTGGGAAATGTCGCAGACCTGCTCGCGCTTGGGCTGGACTATAAAAGGGCTTACATATACAAGCAGTCTGAGGAAAGGCTAGTTCAGAAGTTGGCGTTCATATTTTCGACCGCCGTGACGTTCAACATGTTAGAGGCAATTTACGGTCCTAAGCAGATCAAGTACTATCTATCCGCCCTAATACAGGTCGGAGACATTATGCTGCCGCAGACCGAGGAATATGGCGGTCCGAAGCCCGTCCTCGTACCGGTAGGAATCGACCAAGACCCGCACATCAGACTCTCCAGGGACATCGCCAAGAAGTTTAAGTTTGTACCGCCAAGCGCCGTCTTCCATAAGCTGACGAGGTCTTTGCTAGGTGAAGAAAAGATGTCGAAGAGGAATCCGATGAGTATGATGACGTTATCGGATGACCCGAAATTAGCTGAGAGAAAAATTTGGTCAGCACTTACTGGTGGTAGAGGCACAGTCGAGGAGCAGCGAAGGCTTGGTGGTGAGCCTGAAAAATGTGTTGTCTTTGAACTCATGACGAATCACTTCATCGATGACGATGATGAATTGAGAAAAATTTACTGGGAATGTAAAACGGGTGCTAGGTTGTGCGGGGATTGTAAGTCTCAGCTTGCGGACATCGTATCGAGTTTCTTGAGAAAACACCAACAAAAGAAGGAGGGGCTCATGGACCTTGCAAGGAACATAGTAGAGGGAGAACGATGAACGAAGAAGCTCTTGATCTCTTATTCCAAGCTGGAAGGATAGCAGCCCGTGTAAAGGAAAGGATATACAGTTTAGTGAAGGAAGGCGTTAAGTTGGTGGAGGTATGCGAGGCCGTCGAGATGATGATAGAATCTGAGGGCGGAAAGCCCGCTTTTCCTTGTAACGTTTGCGTGGATGAGGTTGCGGCCCACTACTCGCCGCTACCAGACGACCAATCCACAATACCTCCGAACGCACTCGTCAAAGTGGACTTAGGTGTACATATCGACGGCTATATAGTTGATACGGCCATAAGTGTCTCGCTCTCGAAGGAAAAACAACCGCTCGTAGCCGCGGCCGAAGAGGCGCTACGCGCCGCTGTGAAATTCATCAAGGCGGGCACAAGGTTGGGAGAAATAGGCGCTGTAATTCAGAGCACGATACAAAAAGCTGGGTTTAAACCCATCAAAAATCTTACGGGCCACGAGATATCCAGGTATAACCTTCACGGCGGAGCGTCCATACCGAATATTGCGATACCTGACATAAGAAGGGTAGCGAAGGGAGCAGTGTATGCTATAGAGCCTTTTGTAAGTTTCGCGAACGCGGCTGGCGAGGTGGTAAACGCAGACGCTTCGACTATATTCAGGCTGGATGTTAAAAAGGTCCCGATGGCGAAGTTGAAGCTTGACGAAAAAGCCCTCGTCGAGTACATAGATGAGAACTTCAAAGGCCTACCATACTCGCCAAGATGGTTGCGCGCCTCAAAAGTCCCCGACCCCTTAGGCATCCACGAAAGGCTCGTCAAAACAGGTAGAATCCACAAGTACCCAGTGCTTGTCGAGAAAAGAAGACAGCCGGTGGCGCAAGCAGAGTGTACGGTATACGTTGAGGAGAACGGATGCAGGGTCCTAACTTAGGCCTTCTTCTCCCTTTCCTTGACGTATATTCCGACTATAAGTAGCTCGTTGTTGCCGCATTTGGGACATACCTCGTTCGTCTTCTTGAAGACGTAATCCTCCTCTTTAAACGTCCGAGAATTCTCCGTACCGCATGACGTGCACTTTAGGAATGTTAGCGGCGGCACGTACCTCAGCATCATTTTGGATGGTGGAAAGCTCTCCAATGAGCACACCTGTCTCTTGAGACTAGAATAGCTTATTATAAACATTTTCTTGATCAGCCGATGCCTACAGTATTTCCTATGCCGGCAATTATCGCTGTTGAACCAGCCGGAACTTTCTCCAGTAGAACGCTTTTTATCTTCTCGACAACGACATCTGCTGCTTTTGCTATCACTTCCCTCATCGGCGTTATTGCCTCGACTATCGACTCGTAGATAACGAAAGCGTATAACGGTATTTGTCTCTCCTTCGCTATCTCTTCTATCTTATACTTGTCAATTCCAGGCCCTCCGATGGCGACACCCACTCCTTCAACCATCTTGCCCGATTCGTCACCCTCCAGTCTTAAACCGGCGTCTATCGTTATTATTAGCTTCACGTTGTCGCCCTCCCTTTCAATGAGCTTCTTCACGCCCTCGCCCGGTCTGCCTACAGTTCCTCCTGGACCAGTCGCCCTTACTATCAGAACCCTCCTATTCTCGAATTCTATCTCAGATACCGTAGTATCCTTTGCTATCTCGTACCGCGCCTTTTCCTTACCATACGCCAGCTTAGCTGCCGCCAACACGCCGATACCGTCGCCTATCGGCTGACCATAAGCGAACGCATAACTTGCAAGCCTGAGCGCCTCCGTCATCTCCATAAGCTGGGGCATCAACATCTGCAGCTGAAGTATCAAGTATATGTTGGCAGTCTTCTTTCCGAGTAGATAGTAGTGCCTGACTATACGGTATAAGTAGTTGGTCGTCCTCGCAACTTCCATCAAGTTTGCCAAGGTCTTAACCTTGTAATCTTCAGCAGCCGGGCTTAACTTCCTAATTTCCTCTTCAAACCTTGACTCACCAGTCTCTAGTATGTGCTCGAGCTTGTAGACTATACCGTAGGGGTCCATAGATTCAGGCTCTATCACGAAGAACTCCATGAGTTTATCAATATCCTGCGTAGGATCTTTCTCAGGTTTTCCAATCCTCTTTATAGTTTCTATGGTCCTCTCCCTGACCTCGTCCTTAACCAGCTTGAGCCTCGCTAGCTTCTTTTCGAGGTCCCTTAACATATAGCCGAGCTGTATCCTCTGGCTCATCGTAGGGTAGAACAGGAACAGCATCATGAGACCGAGCCATATTAGCCATACTAGCATCCCCAAACCCGTCTCATCAAACCCTCTTAACTGATTTAGGAAGAGGTCCTCCCTCATGCTTTCCGTTCGTGTTAGCCTTTATGGAGCCTCTTTTTAAATGTTTAGAAATGGGACGGAGCAAATATTCTGGTAATCCGTTCCACTTTCGGTGAGCTCTCTGGAAGTTAACCCTTTTTAAGCGTGTTTAAAGCAGTAACATGGTGATGAATATAGACCTAGAGCCTTCACCTCTCGGCGAGTTGCTAAGAGAGGTTGAATTCGAATACATGAACACTTACTGCAAAGTAGTTTTACTGAAAGATGTGCCGAGGTTAGAAGTAGCAGGCATCACTATGGAGAACCTGAAGCAGGGAAATGTTTTACAGCTCAGGAAGTGGGCTGCCGACAAGCTTGTCGAGATGGGCATGGCGAAATGGGCAGAACCCATCGTCGACTTGAACTACCTATCGCAACTTTTGTGGAAAGAGAAGAATAATGTTACAGAACTCCAAGAGGTGCCAAGGTACTTTTACATGGAGGTGAAGAGATTGATAGATGAGGCCTCTAAGACGAGCAAAGAAAAAGCCGACGAAATCAGGCGGAGGTTAATGGATATAATCTCGCTCAGGCTGTTAAAGCTACTTTCATACGCCGCGAAGAGAATTAGACCTGCTACGATTAACAGGATGACACCGGAAGAAAGCATGCTCTTCGAGTTTGTGATGAAGCTCGTTAACGATTGGGTTTCTCATGTCTGCCCGAAAGGAGGTACTGAGGTTTGAGCGTGCCGATTGAGGAAAGACTCGTGGAGTTGTTCAAGAGCGAAAAATACAGAGCCCTGCTCGCAAGGGCTGCGCTCACGAGTCAAAAGTCCATACCGGTTGACTTCAACGACCTAATAGCGTTCGACGAAGAACTGTCTCATAAGATAGTTGACGAACCTTTGACGTACCTACCGATACTCAGCAGAGCCGCCTATAAGCAGCTCCAAATAGAGAGTCCAGAATACGCCGCAAAGGTAACGAACTTCTATGCTAGGGTTCACAACCTACCAGTCGTCACGCCGATACGTGAGATAAGGTCCACGCATCTAAGGAAGCTGATAATGGTGGACGGTATAGTCGTGAGGGCGACCGTGGTCAAACCGATGCTTGATGTCGGCGTCTTTCAGTGTAGATACTGTGGCGAAAAGTATAGAGTACCACAGAACAACGCACCTAGATTGAGGCAACCAGAAAGATGCACGAGTCCCCAGTGCAGGGGAAAGAGGCCCGTGTTCGACCTCATCCAAGAAGAATCAGAATTCGTGGACTACCAAGTGATCGGCGTACAAGAAAAACCCGAGGACCTCCCGCCAGGTCAGCTACCCAGAGTTATCGAAGTAAGGTTAAGAGACGACCTAGTGGACAGGGCAAGGCCAGGGGACAGAGTCCTAATAACGAGCATACTGCTTTCATCTCAAGAAAGGACGGGCGAGGTACCTCTAAGGACGTTCAAGTCGTACTTGGATGCAGTCTGGGTCGAGACTGTCAGCAAAGAACCCGAGTCTCTCCAGATAACTCCGGAGGAGGAAGAGCTGTTCAAGCAGATGGCTCAAGACCCGCTCATCTACAACAAGATAATGGACTCGTTAGCACCGAGCATCTACGGGCTTGAGCACATAAAGGAGGCAATAATGCTGTTGCTCTTCGGCGGTAGAAACAAGGTCTTTCCTGATGGTGTGAAGGTCAGGGGCGACATTAACATCTTGCTGGTCGGAGACCCGGGTATGGCGAAGAGCGCCCTACTGCAGTACGTAGCCAACATAGCACCGAGAGGTCTGTATACGTCAGGAAGGGGTACAACGGCTGCTGGCTTGACCGCTGCAGTAATCAGGGAGCAGGGCGGCGGCATGGTGCTAGAGGCTGGTGCAACTGTCCTCGCGGACATGGGAGTGTGTTGCATAGACGAGATAGATAAGATGAAGCCCGAAGACAGGGTGGCTCTGCATGAGGTGATGGCGCAACAAACGGTAAGCATCGCCAAGGGCGGCATAGTGGCTACGTTGAACGCCAGAACTTCGATATTAGCAGCGGCAAACCCTGCGCTCGGTAGATACGACCCCTACATGTCTTTCACGGATAATGTCAACTTACCCGTAACTCTGCTATCTAGGTTCGACCTCATATTTGTGTTGAGGGACGAGCCAAACTTGGAGCAGGATAAAAAAGTCTCCTCGCATATACTTGCGCTCCATTCAACGGGTAGCCCGACGGTAGCGCCGCCGATAAAACCGGAGATACTGAAGAAGTACATAGCGTATGCGAAAAGGGTGAACCCTGAACTTACACCTGGAGCGTTAAAGATCTTGGAAGATTTCTACCTCCAGATGAGGTCAGTCTACGAAAAGACCTCCACGGTCACGATAACCGCGAGGCAGTTAGAATCCTTAATAAGGCTCGCTGAGGCAAGGGCCAGAGTTGCGTTGAGGGATAAGGTAACAGAAGAGGATGCTGGTGCCGTCGTCCTCTTGATGAAGAGAAGCCTGCAGGAGGTCGGCATAGACGTCAAGACAGGGAAGCCGGACATAGACGTCATCATGACAGGGAAGCCGAAGAGCGTTAGGGATAAGCTCGCCATCGTCCTGAACATGATAAAGGAATTCGAAGAGAGGAAAGGGGTCGCGGAGGAAGAGGAGCTGAAGGCTGCCTTGGTGGAGAATGGGTTGAGCGAGCCCGAGATCAACAGGATACTGAGTTGGCTAATAACCGAGGGTAAAGTTTATACACCGAAGCCAGGCTGTTATAAGGTCGCGTGAAGTTTTTGAAAAACTACTGGTGCCATCTATGCTCATAACCGACCTTCCGATACCAGACTATCTCAAGTCAAACCTCTTGAAGTTCGGGATAAGAGAGCTTTACCCTCCGCAGGTTGAGGCGATAAGGAGGAACGTCCTGAGCGGGAAGAATCTCGTCCTAGCGACGCCGACCGCCAGCGGAAAGACTCTGGTAGCCATTCTTGCTGCTTCAGTCCACCTCGCGAAAGGCGGCAAGGTGATGTACCTCACGCCGCTTAGAGCCCTGACATCAGAGAAGCTGCACGAGTTTAGGACGTTGCTGGCTTCCGGAGAGGGTGGAAGGATAAAGGTGGCGGCAACGTCTGGCGATTATGACAGCGAAGACAGATGGCTTGCCGACTACGACGTCATAATATGCACGAACGAGAAGGCCGACAGCCTCTTGAGGCATGGTGCAGAGTGGGTAAGAGATGTGTCACTATTAATCGTTGACGAGGTTCACGTCATAGGTGAACCGGAAAGGGGTCCTACACTCGAGGTCGTATTGACGAGGCTCAGAGAGATGGCACCGAAGGCACAAGTCCTTTCGCTCAGCGCAACCATAAGGAATGCAGAAGAGCTGGCAGATTGGTTAGGCTGCGAGTGCGTGACGAGTGAGTGGAGACCTGTTCCGCTTAAGGAGGGGGTCTACTTTGACGGCAAGCTTGAGTTTAACGACAGCAACATCAAGCTAAAGAACTACGAATCAGACCCTACCTTGAACGTGGCTATATGGACAATTATGGAGGGCGGACAAGCGCTAATATTCGCGTTATCCAGAAGGAAAGCAGAGAGCTTAGCGGAAAAGGCGGCCGCCGCTCTGAGCAGACACCCAGAGTGCATCAACTACGAAGAATCAGAGATGTTGAGAAGGTTCGCTGAGGAGATGATGAGCGAAAGCGAGCGCTCAAGCTTCACTGAAAGGCTTGTCAGGCTCATGGTTAGGGGAAGCGCATTCCATCATGCTGGCCTCGGTTACAAGCACAGGCAGATAATTGAGGAGGCATTCAGGAGCAGGTGTCTGAAGATACTTTGTGCCACTCCGACACTTGCTGCTGGCGTAAACCTTCCGGCAAGGACCGTTATAATCCCGGAGCTTTGGAGGTACGAGCCGACGTACGGCATGCAGTACATATCAGTCATGGAGTACAAGCAGTTTTCGGGAAGGGCTGGAAGGCCGAGGTACGACGACGTGGGATACGCGGTCAGTATAGCAAGAAAAGAGGTGGAGCGCGAGATGATATTAAGCAGGTACATAATGGGCTTACCCGAAAAGATCTACTCGAGGCTCTCGAGCGAAAGGCACATCAGGATACAGACTTTGGCCTTGATAGCTACGAGAGCTACGGAAAGCACGAAGGAGCTGCTCAGCTTCTTCGAGAAGACCTTCTTCGGATACCAGTACGGTGTCATCGGCGTGAAGGACAAAATCATGAAGGCCATAGAGTTCTTGGACAAGCACGGCATGGTGGAGGTTGTTGACGGTGCGCTGAGCGCCACAAGGCTAGGCAAGAGGGTCTCAGAACTTTACATCGACCCGCTGACTGCAGTTAGGCTTATAGAGGCGATGAATGTGAAGGCAGGGGAGATAACGGACGTGACGCTCCTTCATATGCTCTGCATGACACCTGACGTTCCATCCATACCTATGGCTAGGATTTCGCTTGATAGGCTCGCCAACTACTACGAGAAACACAAGGAAGAACTGCTCCTTAAACCACCAGATCCTGATGAAGAACCAGAGGTCTACGAAGCTTACCTTGAGACTCTGAAGAACGTGATGGTCTTGGAGGCATGGGTAAACGAAGTGAGTGAGGGTGACATATACGAGAGGCTGGGCGTCGAGCCAGGCGACCTTGCAGCCCTTAGGGAGAAAGCTGAATGGGTCTGCTACTCGGCCCATCAGATAGCGAACGTCATAAAGGCAGTTGATTTCATAAGTCCGTTGCGCGTGATGACCGAGAGGCTGAGGCATGGGATAAAGGAGGAGCTCATACCGCTGACGAGGCTCGAGGGGATAGGCAGGGTTAGGGCAAGGGCGCTGTACAGCAAAGGTTTCAGGAGCATAGAGGACTTGAAGAGGGTGAGCATAAGCGAGCTGATGTCCGTGCCGGGCATAGGACCGCAGATAGCGCGCAGGATAAAGGAGCAGCTCAGCGAAGTTCCTTGAAATTAGTTCAGCACCACAGAAAATTTTTTCCAGCATGCTGAACTAATTGGCGGTGTACGAGCGTACCATGGGCCGATGATATCAATGGTTTTTGGTGTTATATTATTCAGCTACTGCAGCCTTCATCATGCCATCAGTGTACCTCAACCTCATCATTCATAGGGCTTAACTTTTGCACAATTATATTCTTCAAAGCTCGTTAAAGACTTTTTCTGCGAAAGCGTACACCGAGGCCTCCTGTAATGGTTCCACCGAACCAGGCCTTAGCTTCCTGATTTTCTCTATCGCCTCGTTCGGATAAATCTTCTCCGAGGCTACGAAGTATGCCGCTATGACCGTACCGGTCCTTCCTAAGCCTGCCGCGCAGTGAACAACCGTGGGCCTGCCCGCGCTTATGTTGGACCGTATGAATTCGACACACTTCTCGATATCTTCAACGCTCGGAGGTTCATGGTCCTTCATGGGCACATGCATGTAAACAAGGTCTGTCGATTCCAACCATTCCTTCGGGAGTGGGCTCTCGGTTAAGCTAAGCAGCGCTCTTATGCCCTGCTCGCATAACCATAGGACTTGAGATCTCGATACGGGTCTACCGCAGGCTGCGAGCATGCTATCAACCCAGCTGAAGTTGTGGGGTCTATCCAACAAAAGACCCCTAAGCCTTCTGTAGGCCTCGCCTAAGCTGCTCATGGTTCCTTGCCCTTCGGATCGGGTAGGAAAGGTCTAAGCTTGGCTAAGAGCTCTTCGGTAACCTGGCTTGGTGGCTTCGAGCCGTCCAGCAGCATCAACTCGCCAGCTGCCGCCATGTCTAGGTACACCTTTCTAACGGCCTTTAGTAGCTCGAGCCTCTCGAACCTACTTCTCGGTTTCTTTATCCTAGATAGCGCGAGCTCCGGCTCCACGTCCAAGAGGAAGGCCACGTCAGGCTTCGGTACGAATTTGTTGATAGTCCTTACCCACTCAACATCTCCGAGCATTGCACCCTGATATGCTATAGAGGAGTGCACGTACCTATCGGAGACGATCACGTAACCCTTCTTAAGACCAGGTTCTATCACCCTTCTCACGTGCTCTATCCTATCCGCAGCGAAGAGGAGCGCCTCCAAAGCCGGCGATGCCGTTGAGCCCAGTTTATTCAACAGCCTTCCTACACCAAAGGACGTTGGCTCGTTCGTGTACTTCGCCACGTAACCGTTCTTCTTGAGCCATCTGACCACGGCTTTCGATTGCGTTGTCTTGCCCGCACCGTCTATACCCTCGATCGTTACCAAGATGCCCCTATCCATACGACAGCCCGATGTGTCATCTTTACTAAACTTTTTAAATTAAACGCACATGCCACGCCTTGTCTAGGTACACCACTTGTTGCCGTACAACCCTCCAAGTTGTATGTAAAAAAAGTTATGAACATGTCAAGAGATTATAATGTAAACGTCATAAATTCGAGCCTGTAAAGTTTATATATTAACATCCAACTGCACTAATATAATGTCAAATTTGTTTACTGAAGAGCAGATAGAGCATGTTTCGAAACTCTTCGAGACCTTGGGCAATAGGACGAGGCTTAAAATACTCCTCATGGTGGCTGACAGTAAAAGGCCGCTCCATATAAAGGCCGTCGCCAAGAGCCTAGGGATGGACTACGCGGCCACATACAGACACGTGAAAGCGCTGGAGGAGGCGGGTATAGTGGAGATTTATGAGGTTGGAAGGTCTAGGGTTTTATCTCTTAAAAACCAGGACCGACTCATGGACCTGTTTCTTAAAACAATTGAAATTAGTCAGTTAGATAAATCTTCACAAATTGAACAATAATTTGCAAAAATTGTCATATTAATTTTGTGGAAAAATTTTTATAACTAAACACATGAGATAAGATAAGTTACGAAGGGGCGAGTTTGTGTTGAACCCGAGGTACTGGGCTTTTGCGATCATCATGGGAGCCTTAGGAAACGCTTTGGCGGCCCTGACGGTCATCCCGACGATGGTTCAGCAAGTCGCGCTTGACTTCTCCCTACTTCCAGCCATCATAGCGGGTATATATGGAGGCTGGGCACTAGGCGGCCTGACGGGTTTCATAGCAGGAATACTTCCCTCGATATGGTTCGGACCTCTTGGGAATCTTGGTCCTTTGGGCATCACAGCCAGCATCGGGAAGGCCATCATGGGAATCACAGTAGGCCTGCTTTCGAGGGCCTTTAGGAGGTGGCTCGAGGCCAGGACTTGGCTCTACATCCCGGTCGTTGCTTTGGCCTTCTTACCCGAGGCTTTATGGATATATCTCGTGTTCGCAGTAATGGTACCGCTCTTTTTACCAGCAGCACCAGCCTTTCTGCCAGGTCTATGGGCTCCAATACTTCTGAAGGGATCTTTCGAGATAGCAGTCATGGGATTCTTCACCGCAGCACTCGCAGGTCATAACGGCTTCAAGAGTCAAATACTCTCTTTCCTGAACTCTACGGCGTTGCCCATTAGAAAAACCTAGCAATACTACTAATTTTTTACTCAAAAATTGGTAGAAACTAAAGTTTAAGTAAATGCTTTAATGATCTATTGGGTAGTATGGAGCGCAAGGAACGTTCAAAGAGCCTGTTGGTCGCAGTCGCGGCGGTGTTCGGAGGCCTCTCCTCGGTCATTGCCATGCTCAAACTCAGCTTCCCATTCCCATTATTACCGTACCTTAAGTTTGACTTGGCGGAGCTTCCTGCTATCTTTTCATTCCTAGCCTTTGGACCTTTCTTAGGCCTCGTGACGTCGCTAGTGTACTGGATAGTCTTAACGATTGCTACCATGGGAGAGTGGCTTTGGCCAATAGGTCCGTTCATGAAGTTCTTGGCAGTTATATCTACACTTGTAGGTGTCTGGCTAGGCTCTAGGATATTCGTGAAATCCGAGAGGCACCCCCTCGGCTCGCTCCTGTTACGTATGGGCGTGCTGGCCGCCATACTCAGGACAGCAGCCATGGGTGTGATGAACTACCTAATCTTAGTAATAATGGTACCTGAGTCGCTCACCTTCGTTAACTACTTGCTCTCGACGACTCTAGGCCTGAATTTAGGCTCCGAGTTAGAGCTAATTTTACTCGTCATGGCCCTTACGTCAGTCTTCAACATAATCCATACAATCCTCTCTCTGGTGCCGCCGGTTATTGTCGTTCAAAGGATAGAAAGAGCGGGCGCTTTTATGAGGATGGTCGGCAACTCCTGGATTGGCAACCTCGTGAAAAGGGTATACGATTCTAAATAATAGATCATAAATATACGTAGCGTACTCTTATGTCTATCGGACATGTCCAGAGGTGGCGTAGCCAGAGTCAGCATCTCAATACCGCCCGATCTGTTGAAAGAGCTGGATGATATGCTCAAGAAAATCGGCTACGATAGGTCAAAAGCCATACGGATAGCGATAAGGAACTTCCTGACAGATTATAAGTGGACGCAAGAATCTGGTGACGTTGCTGGTGCATTGATACTATTATATGATCATAAGAGCAGGGGCATAGAGGAATCTCTGACAGACATACAACACGAGCATGGTAGCATAATCACATCCACGATGCATGTGCACCTTGACAAGGAAAACTGCCTAGAGATAATTGCAGTGAAGGGGAGCTCGAGGAGTATAAAGGAGCTTGCGGAGCGCATGATGAAGGAAAAGGGCGTAAAGCAGCTCAAGCTTGCCGTTGTCACCAAGTAACCTTCAAGCGCGTAAGATAATGGTTTAGGTCAACTGTTTTATGATACCCTCTGCTACGTCGAATGCCTTTTTCATGATATGTTCCGGCAACTTTCCAGCGGCGCACGCCTCCCTTGGTTCGTCTTGGTCTATAATGCTCGGCTCCTTACCGAAGGGCCTAACAACATCTACGCCTAAGTCCACGTACCTGACGTAAGTGTCGTACATCTCTACTGGCGTGCATATATTGTAATACTCACCTTTTAGGCTACCGTTTAAGGAGTAGTATTTTGTGACTGTGTACATGCACCCCTTCTTGAGTTCCGTTATGGCGTAATCTCCCGGCGACTTCGGCACGTTAAGACCGTCGTAGACGCCACCTCCGAGGATCAGCCTTCGAACCTTAACGACGCCGTCCCCTCTCCATATGACCTTAGCCGGGCCCATGATGATGTTTCTCCCGTTCAGCTTCGAGTGGACGATGTGTATAACACTACCCAACCTAGGCGTCAACGTTGACACGTATTCTTTGAACATCACGTAAACCTTCTCCGGTTGGAGCAAGCCCTCCTCGAGCAACTGCTCTGCGAATGAAACCATCAACGAAAGACTCTCGCTACCAGCCCTGCAAAAATGGTGCCATGGTACGGTATATGTTACCTCGCTCCTGAGGGCGTCAAGCTCCAGTTTCGCATCCAATGAGAACGCCGCGATGAGCTGAACATTCTCCTGGGAACCTTCTAATTGCCTTGCTTTGCCGACGAGTATTGTGGATGGAACACCCTTTTTCAACATTTCGACAAAGTCCTCCACGCGTTCTCTCCTTCCCAAGATCTTAACGGCGTGCTTATCTTGTGTGTCACTCACTATCACGTCGGGCGATTCTGTAGACCATGTCCCAAATCTTTCTTTTTGAGATGTTGTGGGTGAGGATATTTCGTGCCCATTCTTTAAAACAAGCCTTAGTAGCGCGGTAGAATATATTCCCCTAACCATAACTTTCAATAATCCACTCACCGTTAGAGGGTGATAGAAACAACCCTAACATATGCTGATGTTTTGGTAATTGTTGATACTTGCTGGCACATCATTGTTGGGCAGCCCTTATTGTCTCCAACAAAGACATCGCCATCCAGAGCTGCGTCCTAGTGAAGGGCGGCATGTTTGGGTCTGAGATTATCTCGTCAATTATCTCGATCGCATTCGCCGCCCTTACAGCAGGTATGAACCTTTCGTCGAAAAGAGCGTCGCTTGCAGATTTTGCCGCCCTCCTTATGTTCCTAGGAGTGCTTGTGTCGTTTGCTATGGCCTCGAGTATCTGAACTATTTGCTGTCTTTTCTCTTCCCATGATTGCTTAGATTCTGACATCCGGAACAACCACCCCTCTTCAATTTAGGTATAAGTTTTCCGCTTCCCCTTGAGTGGGGAGCGGCATTTAAGAATTTCTCAGGGCCCGCCTACGTTAGGCCTATCTTCTTTGCGTATTCTGTTAACCCCAACTCAGCGAGCTTCTCTAGCTTAGGTTTGCCTTCCTTTGTCCATCCCCTTATGCTGTAGAATTCATCCAACATTTGATCGAATTTCCCCCTATCTACGACCTCACCCTTTGACGCACCGAAGGCTAGCGGATCTTTGTACATTCTCTCCGGGAGATAATCGTCCTTCCTTGTCAAACCTTCTCTGATGTTGTAGAGCCTGATAATGTTGTTAATTCTTTCTCCTATCCTCCTAAGCTCTGCCGCGTTTATACCCGCTCCGGTAGCCATGTTGTAGATGGTCGTCACACCCTCCCATAACATCGGGCCGATTGTCGGTAAGGAGTAAAACTTACACATTATCATGCTATCGATGACTGCGTAAAAGTCCTCCTGCTCTGCGACGTACTCGGCATGACCGTCGTAGGACAACCTGTCAACTGTAACATCTGGTTTGAACGGATGCTTCCCTGTCAGGTTCGGCCTGTAGGCCACGTGCCTTAGATGGCACGCACCCCTTTGTGAGACGGCATAAGCAAGGGCGACACCCTTCAAACCTCTTGGATCGTATCCCGGGAACTCCAACCCTTTCACATGGACAGCCAGTTCAGGAACGCCTAAAATTTCTGCGGCACGTCTTACACCCTCAGCAAGTATCTTTCCAAGACCTCTCTTGAACGCTATAACCTCAACCGCCCTAACGAGCGAGTCACCGTCACCGAACTTCAAGCCTATGTCGTTCTCTTTTAGAAGACCCCGTTCAGCTAAGTACATAGCGAAACTCACAACGTTCCCGAGTGTTATCGTGTCAAGTCCATACAGGTTTGCAAGCTCGTTGGCCGCTGCAACCGCAGCTAAGTCGTCAATTCCACATAACGGGCTTAGCGCGTATAGGGTTTCGTACTCGGGCCCTTCCAAGACTATAGTTTTCCCTTTATAATCAACAACACTATGCCTACCACAAGCTACTGGGCATGCAAAGCAAGTTATGTGCTTCTTCACTATAGTACTGTTCATAGTCTCTGGTCCGACTTTTTCATAACCATCAAAACTTCCGCCTTGATAGTATCTGGTCGATAAGGAACCCGTGTTTTGTGTAAAGGCCATTATGCCCGATGTGCCGTATTTTGCGAGCGCAGTTAATGTGTTTCTTGCTTTGTTCGATACTTCCCTCCTTAACTCTTCGTACGCCTTCTCATCAGCCGGAGCGACCTCAAGTGTACCTTTTATTACGATGGCCTTCAGCTTCTTGCTTCCCATGACAGCACCGCCTCCAGTCCTACCGAAGAAACCACCTCTCAAGCCCTTAACGCTGTGCTGGTATATGCCGTGGACTATACATGCAAACTTGACCAAATTCTCGCCTGCCTGACCTATGACGGCTGTCTGGACTTTATCGCCGTGTTCCTTCCAAAGAGCCTTCTCGGCTTCTAATGTGTTCAGACCCCAAATGCCAGATGCATCACGTATTTGGACTTCGCCGTCCTCAACATAAAGATAGACTGGCTTGCTCGACGCACCTTTTACCACGATAGCGTCAAGCCCAGCTTTAGCCATCTCGGTGCCGATGTAACCGCCACAGTAACTCTCGCCGAATAAGTTAGTGAGCGGCGACTTAAAGCACAACGCCATCCTAGCGGCGCTCGAGAGGGCAAGACCCTCTATCGGTCCAACAGAGAAGACAAGAACGTTGTCTGGTGAAAGCGGATCTATCTTAGGTTCCGTGTTGTCGAATAAGAGCTTCGCACCTAAACCCTTTCCACCTATGAAATTTCTATAGACATCCTTACCAGGGTCGAAATATTTCACGGAACCATCAGATAAATCAACAAAGCACACCCTATGCCAATATCCTGATTCTCTAATACTAGGTTTCATCACGAATACCAGCAAAACAGACATTTAAAAAAGTTTAGTTTTCTTATCAATGCTTCATACAACAATCAGCAATACGCTACTTAGAGCCTCTTAGACGTAAACCGCAAGCTTATTTAATGAAGAATACTTCATAAAGAATGGTGATAGAAGATTGTCACTAAAGCCTCCAAAGAGAGTGGCGCTTCGTAATCCATCCTTGAAGGGTACAATGTCTGTCGAGGAGGCGATATCTTGGCGTAGGTCCGAGAGAAGATACTCACCGAGTAAGCTTACGCTCGAGCATGTTTCGCAACTGATGTGGTGCGCCCAAGGTATAACGGATCATAGGAGCATGCTAAGGGCCGTACCATCCGCGGGCGCAACTTATCCGCTTGAGATTTATGCTGTCGTGAAGGATGGTGGCGTAGAAGGACTGGAGGCTGGTGTGTACCATTACCGACCGGAAGACCATTCTCTAGAACTGATTAGAAGCGGCGACCTCAACGAGGAACTAGCATCAGCCTGCCTTGGACAAAGTTGGGTAAGAGATGCTCCGCTCAACATCGTCATAACCGCAATATATGCTAGGACAACGAGAAGATACGGGACGAGGGGGGAGAGGTATGTGCATATGGAGGTCGGGCATGCAGGCCAGAACATATACCTCCAGGCTACGGCCATGGGCTTAGGAACTGTTGCCGTTGGAGCGTTTTACGACGACAGAGTCAAAGAAGTTTTGGGAGTGTCCGGAGAAGAGAGACCGCTGTACGTTATGCCCATTGGCATATCCGTCAGGAAAAGAGTTGTTTGAGGTTAAGCATCCTGAATAATCCTTTATAATATCTATAGTAGTTTCTGCCATAGCAAAAATGGAAGGCAACAAGCCTATGGTCGAAAATTGGCACTCGATGAGCGTCAAAGAGGTCATGGCTAGGCTTAGGACCGACCCGGAGAGGGGACTAACTAGCGACGAAGCAATCAACAGGCTCTCTACGTTCGGTCCGAACGAGATCGAAAAACCGAAGAAGGTCTCAGGTCTAAAGATATTCATCAGACAATTTAAGAACGTCTTGATTTTGTTACTGCTTGTTGCCACGGTCATATCTGCAATCTTAGGTGAACTTGTTGATTCCATACTAATATTCATAATAGTGATGGCAGCAACCATCTTAGGATTCGTCCAGGAGCTAAGGGCAGAGAAGGCGCTCGAAGCTCTGAAGAAAATGCTGAGCCCGAGGATCAACGTCATCCGGGACGGAAAAGTTGTCAACATAGCGACTAAGGAGATTGTTCCTGGCGACGTTATGCTCCTCGAGGCGGGCGACAAGATACCTGCTGATGCACGGCTCATTTACGTCGCTAACCTGCAAGTTAACGAGGCATCCCTTACTGGTGAATCCGTACCGGTTTTGAAGCAGGTTGAGCCCTCGCCCGTGGATGCAAGTATTAGTGATAGACGCTGCATGGTGTTTGCAGGTACAACTGTTACTTACGGTAAGGGCAAGTGCGTAGTCGTTGCTACGGGAATGAATACAGAGCTCGGTAAGATAGCCAGAACTGTGGCTACGATCGAAAAGGAGGAGACACCACTCGAGAGGAAGACGAAGGAAATAGGCAACTTCCTCGTTAGGGTCGTAATAATCGTAATAAGCTTGATAGCTATTGCAGGTATCCTCGAGGAGCTGTTTCTGTACGGCAATCTGACCGTTGATTTCGTCGTCGAGATGATGGTATTCGCTGTAGCCCTAGCGGTGGCAGCGGTTCCGGAGGCATTACCGGCGATCGTTACGGGCACGCTGGCTATAGGCATGTATGTGATGGCTAAGCACAATGCCTTAATCAGGAGGATGTCAGCCGTGGAGACGCTCGGTTGCACACAGGTCATATGCTCCGACAAGACTGGGACGCTCACTAAGGGTGAGATGACAGTTGTGCAGCTCTTTGTTTCAGGAAGAAACATCAAGGTCTCGGGCACAGGTTACGAGCCAAAAGGAGGGTTCTTCGAGGATGGGAAGATCATAGAACCCGATGGGTCAATCCATCTGCTCCTTAAGGCAGGTTCACTTTGTAACGATGCGCAGCTCGTGAATACCAATGGAGGATGGAGCGTGATAGGAGATCCGACAGAGGGTGCACTCATAGTCGTTGCCAGAAAGGCTGGAATAGATGAGCTAGAACTCAGGAAGGCAAACCCAAGAGTCTTCGAGGTACCATTCAGCTCGGAGAGAAAGAAGATGACGACTGTCCACAAGACGCCGGACGGGTCTTTGGTTGCATACATGAAGGGAGCTGTCGAGGTAGTTCTAGATTCTTGCGATAGGATTCTCCTGAACGGAGAGGAGGTACAGCTATCGGATGAGTTGAGGTCGGATGTACTTGCGATAAACGACGAGATGGCAGCAAACGGTCTCAGGGTGTTGGCTATAGCATATAGAAGTAGTGTTGACTGTGAGGAATATACAGATGCCGAAAAGCTCGAGAGGGATTTCATACTGATCGGCCTATTCGGCATGATGGACCCGCCAAGAGAAGATGCCATAGAGGCCATCAAGGTGTGCAAGCAGGTTCAGATAAAACCCGTGATGATTACTGGTGATCATAAGCAGACGGCCGTGGCCATCGCAAAAAGCATGAAGATCTACGAGGAAGGAGACATCGTGCTAACTGGTCAAGAGTTGGAGAAGATAGACGATGCCGAGCTTAGCAAGGTGTGCGAGAAGGTCACAGTTTATGCGAGGGTTTCTCCGCTAGACAAGCTGAAGATAGTTAAGGCATGGAAGCGAAGGGGAAAAATCGTCGCGATGACTGGTGACGGTGTGAACGACGCACCAGCGTTGAAGCAGGCCGACATAGGCGTCGCCATGGGAATAACGGGGACTGAGGTCTCGAAGGAAGCGGCCGACATGGTCCTGTCCGATGACAACTTCGCTACAATCGTGAAGGCTATAGAGCTGGGCAGATGGATATACGACAACATCAAGAAGTTCCTGCTCTACCTGCTCAAGAGCAACATAGTTGAGGTAGCGGTCATAGCCATACTCGTGCTCTTAGGGTTTCCGCTCCCTCTGCTACCAGTCCACATACTGTACATAAACTTGGCAACCGATGGTCTCCCTGCGATCGCTCTCGGCTTAGCGCCGCCAGAGCCTGGACTCATGAATCGACCACCGAGAGATCCGAAGGAATCCGTATTCTCGCGTGAAATTAAGTTTCTGTTAGGCTTAATAACTTCCATTCATACGCCGTTCTTTGTTTGGATCTTCTTCTCGAACATAGGCAGGGGTATCGACGTTGCTAGGACTATTCTCTTCCTATCCTTCGTCATCGTTGAGCTTTCTCTTGCGTTGAACCTTTGCTCGATAAGGTACCCAATAACTAAAGTCAAGCCACATAAGTGGTTATTGCTTGCTGTACTATGGGAAGTTTTCATGTTGTGTATGATAGTCAGCTTGGAAGGTCTAAGAAACGTCTTTCAGCTAGTGCCGCTATCGTCCCAAGATCTTATTACGTTAGCGTTTGTAGCGCTCATACCATTTGTCGAGTTTGAATTGATAAAGCGTATAGCACCAGACCTCCTAATACCAGAATCTGAGTTGAAGTTTCAAAAAATAAGTTAAATACGTGATAGTAGCACTCGTAACATCATGGAGAAAAATGTAAAATTCATGGTCGAGGCATATAAGGATGAGTACATTGATTCGTGCCTCTACAAAAACATGGCCGCATACGTTAAGGATGAGGTTAAGAGACAGACCTTCGATGAGTTGTCCAAGGTAGAGAGGACGCACGCAAATTTTTGGTATGATTTTTCGGAGAGTATGGGAATAACGCCAAGCATAAGTCTGAGCTCTAGGTTGAAGTTGTTCTTCATGATTCTGTTCACGAGGCTTTTTGGATACAAGCTAACCATAAGGCTCTTTGAGGCGGGCGAGCTAGCCGCGATAAAGAAGTATTCAGAGCTATATAGGTCTGCAGACCTTACCAAGGATGTTCGAGAACAACTTGGAAAAATAATCTACGATGAGATATCACATGAAGAATACCTGATGTCTGAAGTGCTAAAGATTAAAACGATGTTTGAACGTGTGAGGGATGCGTTGTACGGTATGGTGGATGCGCTTGTCGAGGTTCTTGCGGTCGTGGTTGGCTTGGCGAGCGTAATTCGAGAACCTGTAGTTGTGGCTTTGGCAGGAATAATAGCTGGTTCTGCTGGGACTTTCTCCATGGCAGCTGGTGCTTACCTTTCGGCGAAGAGCCAACATGAGATTGCTTCAGCGAAGGGTGCAAAGGTGGAGATGGAGGTAGAAGTGAGTCCTGAGAATGCGTACAAGAAGCTTGTCGATTACTTCCGCAAAGAAGGATTGCGTGAAGAAGACTTGGAAATTGTAGTCTCGAGGCTCATGGAGTCAAAGAAAGCTTGCACCGAAATCCTTAAGCGTGAAGAGTTGGGCACTACTGAGAGCGAGCTACCTAGTCCTAAAAGGGCGGCGCTCGATGCAGGATTATACTACTTCTTAGCAGCCCTGTTCCCGATAGCACCTTTCGTCTTCGGCCTCTCTGGCCCGATGGGTGTCGTCTCAGCAATAGCAAGCTCAGCTACGGCATTAGCAGTTACTGGTATTTTGGTTGGCGTAATGACGGGTATCAGCCCTTTAAGGAAGGCTGGAGAGATGGTCGGCATAGCCCTCGGCGCTGCGGGTCTAACCTACACGATCGGAACGTTGGCGAAGATGATGCTTGGCATAGAAGTGCTGTGAACATTCAAGATTTTAGGGCGCGAGCCTCCATGTAACTGTCTCCGGTGTAATGGAGTAATGGGCTGAACGTAGTCTTTCTTACGTGCTCTTCTACTACTTTTCCTACGACGAGGTAATGGTCACCGAATGGGTTCATGTATACAACGACGCACTCAAGCGTTATCGGCGATTCGGCTATACCAGAGGGACTGATTTTCTTGGACGGGGTCTTTGTTAGTTTTGTCATGCTGAACTTGTCAACGTCCCTGCCCGAGTGGCTGCCGCAGACCCTAACTTGTTCAAGTATCTCCAACGTCGCTACGTTTACCGTGAATTCGCCGACTTCCTTGAGGTTCGAGAAGGTATGTCTTTCTGGCGCAACGGCAATAGCCACATATTTTGGGCTGAAGCTAACCGGCATGACGAAGCTGGCTGGCATGATGTTTTCCTTACCCTTGCCGTCAACTGTCACAACGAGCACGACCGGTCTTGGAAATATTTCCTGAGATATGCGCATGGTTTAACACCATTTTTAGGGCAAATTTTTATATAAATCGCACGTTTATTTTTCTTTATAGTGAATTTTCATGCATGTGCATAGATTGTTTATTTGTACAATTGGATGGACTGAAGTGCCAATCGTTAGGCTCGTCGTCAGACATGGCTTGGAGGTTGGCGATTTTGCTTTCGCTTTTAAGTTTGGAAGGATTTTTTTTGTTGAAAGTTTATAAATTATTAAAAGTACTTTTATAATAATGTTATGATCGAGTCTACCGAGATTTCTAGGTTGGAAATTGAAATGTTGAGGATTTTGAGTGAGTCAGCCGAGCCTGTTGGATCTAGAATGCTTAAGCGAGAATTGGAGAAAAGAGGGATTTTCCTGAACGAGAGGACTGTGAGGTATCATCTTCAATTGTTAGAATTGAGGGGTTTGGTTACTGGACATGAGCGACGTGGAAGAACTATAACTGATTACGGCTTAGCGGAGCTTAGCAGAGCTTTGGTTTCTAAGAAAGTTGGTTTTGTTATCACTCGCTTCTTATCGATGGCCTATTCAGTTACATATGATTATGCCGCAGATTCTGGAATGGTTGTCACAAATGTTTCCATTGTGGACAAATCTTTTTATGATAAAATTTTAAGGATTGTGAATGATTTGCATCTTGCAAATTTGCTTTTGGCACCATACATTAAGGTTTTAGATGAAGATGAAGAGTATCAGAACATAGTTGTTCCTGAAGGAAAGATTGGTCTTTTCACGATTTGCGACCTGACTGTGGACGGGGTGCTTATACGTTCCGGGATTCCTTTATTTTTTAAGTATGGTGGTTTGGTTCAAGTGGTGAACGGTAAACCTTTACGTTTTATTAATATGATCTCCTACGAGGGGACAACGATCTCCCCGCTTGAACTTTTCATTAGAAGCAATCAGACTTCTGTTTTAAATGTTGTCAAAATCGGATCTGGGGTTTTACCTGTTGGTATGAGAGAAATTGTGGCAGAAGCTAGAGAGAGAACGCAGAAGATTATTTCGACGTTAAAAGAAAAGGGATGGGGAGGTGTTTTAACTTTGGGCTTTCCAAATGAGCCGGTACTCGGTGTGCCGGTGTCTCTGGACAGGTTCGGATTATGTATGGTTGGGGGGCTTGCTCTGGCAGCAGCTCTCTTAGAAAGCGGGGCGAAAATTGAAACCTTTGCCTCTTACTGCTTAGTTCCCATCGAGGATATGAAAAGAATATAATGTATCACTAAAGATAAAAAACATACATGCACTAACGTATTAATAAACTGCAAAGCACCTTAGTATTGGATGACAAAACCGTTTAGGTATTCTTAAGTGTAGAGTTTTCCATAAGGCCTGTGGGATGCTGGCACTATTTTTACAAACTCCTCTTTTACCATCTTGCTAAAATCAAGGTTAAAAAGGGTGCAGAATTGTTTGAGTAGACCATGGATAACTTGCAAATCATTTTCGTCAACATCCATCATTTTAGCACCATTCCAAAGGTGGGTTGGTTTTCCTCTTACGTATATAACCCCACCATGCATCCCTGCACCCATAAACCTTGTTTCATGTTGTCCATTCCCACTTAACCCTAGGAGGAGAATTATACCTCCTGCCATATATTCTCCTAGAAAGTCACCAGCACATCCACCGATAACTAATACTGGTGTGGTTTGATAACCTTTCATATGGATGCCGGCACGATATCCAACATCATCACGTATGAAAATTTTACCCCCTCTCATAGAGTAACCGACAATGTCACCTGCATGTCCGTATACGACTATTAACCCATCATTCATAGTATTGCCGCAACCATCTTCAACGTTTCCATAGACGTATATGTTTGGACCGTTCATAAAAATTCCAAGATCATTTCCGGGCGTACCATAAAGCCTAAATGTAATGTTACCCCCTAATCCCGCACCTATGTAACGTTGACCATAAACGTTATACAGATTAAATTCTTTAAACCCTTTCCTAACGAGGTCTCTTATTAACGTATTCAATTCGTGATAATGCATTTCCATGCTATTAATATTAACAACATTATTTTCAATTTTTAAACGTGAAAACTCTTTTAATGTTTTAGGAAGATCTACCATGAAATCTTGCCCCTACATACCAGCGGGTTTAACATTTAAGATCTTAAGTTCACTCTCACTTAATCCGACGCCTCTTAATTGTTCGCGGTTTCCACGTAAGCTTTCGATGGCGTTTATGCCCATCCCGCCGAGCATTTCCTTAATCTCTATACTCCAAGCATTGAGAAGGTTAACTAATCTGCGCGAGGCCTCTTCTGGGTTAAGTCTTTTTGAGATTCTAGGATCTGTAGTGGCTATACCCCACGGACATTTCCCAGTATAACACCTTTGACACACCGTGCAACCCATAGCTATTAGGGCTGCTGTGCCTATATAAACGGCATCAGCACCAAGGGCAATGGCTTTAACCACATCGGCACTGTTTCGAATACTTCCAGAAACCACTATGGAGACCTCATTTCTTATACCTTCGTTGCGAAGTCGTTCATCCACAACAGCTAAAGCAAACTCGACAGGTATACCAACATTATCCCTTATAACCTTCGGAGCTGCACCTGTAGATCCTCTGACACCGTCTATCACAATAATGTCAGCACCGCTACGTGCTATACCGCTTGCTATTGCAGCTACATTATGAACCGCAGCTATTTTCACGGCCACAGGTTTGATATATTCTGTCGCCTCTTTTAAGGCATAAACAAGCTGTTTCAGGTCTTCAATCGAATATATGTCATGGTGTGGAGCAGGGGATAAAGCATCAGTGCCCACAGGTATCATTCGCATTTTAGCAATTTCCTCGCTTACTTTTTCTCCTGGTAGATGCCCGCCTATTCCTGGTTTTGCCCCTTGCCCTATTTTGATTTCAATCGCTGCACCAACTTTAAGGTATTCTGTATGGATACCGAAGCGCCCAGAAGCTACCTGAACTATTATGTGGTCTCCATACTTATATAAGCTCGGGTGCAACCCGCCTTCTCCACAATTGAAATATGTTCCGCATTCCACAGCAGCTCTCACCAAGGCTTCTTGTACATTCAGGTTTACGGCACCGTATGACATTGCGGCAAACATTACGGGAATTTCCAACTGTAATTGTGGTGCGAGTTCCGTTTCTAAAACAACATCCCCACCGTTTGACGCGAGCTCCACTTGTTTGCCTTTTTTACCAAGATAGGTCCTTAATTCGATAGGCTCTCTCAAAGGGTCAATGGATGGATTAGTTACTTGGCTTGCATTCAATAACAATTTATCCCAATATGTTAAGTTGGGCTTGTCGCATCCCATGCCAGTTAATATTGCGCTCCCTGTTTCCGCCTGTTTCTTGATAGCCATTATAGCTTCGCTCGTCCAATGGTAATTTTTACGATACGAAACAGGGTTTTTCTTAATAACTATAGCACGTTTTGGACAAAAAACCACACATCTTTGACAATTTACACAATTTTCATCTCTACTAAGCACATAATCATCTTTCTCGTCATAGTGATGAACACCATACGTGCATTGCTCGATGCAGATCTTGCATTTATTGCATCGCTTTACATCCCTTCTAACAACATATTCAGGCAGAAGGTAACTCCTCATGATTGCATCCCCAAATTATTAGACGAGTACAGGAACCTTAACCATGCCTACCACGATTTCTCCTCCATGAAGGTTCCAGACGTTATCTAAAGTAGGTTGTACGACGCGTATCGCAGCCTCTTCAGATGAGAGGTAGAAGAAGTTCCCTTTCATGGCAGCCGTCAACGGTCTTAACTTTATTCGATCTACCAATCCAATCATTTGACCGTGTCGAGCAACGATGATAGAGAATGGACCATTCATTAACAACCCGCTGTAAATTTGCCTTAATGCCGTTAAGAGTTGTCTCTGCCTTTGTGGCATGCAATCAATCTCATTCCAGAAAGGAGGTGTTAAAATTTTTGGAACCAACTCTAATGGGATTTTATGTCTTCTCACCAAGAGGTCAAATGCATAAGTGAGCACTTCGGTATCCGTTTGCATCGTGCACTCATATCCATAGGTTGCTAGAAAGCGGCGATTGGTGCCATACGATGAAAGCTCTCCGTTGTGAGCAACGGCCCAGTCTAAAAGGTTGAAGGGATGGGCTCCTCCCCACCAACCAGGGGTGTTTGTTGGATATCTGTTATGACAAATCCACATGTAGCCCTCATATTCTTCAAGACAAAAGTATTCCGCAATTTCTTCAGGATAGCCCACTCCTTTAAACACGCCCATGTTTTTGCCACTTGAAAAGATTAAGGCTCTACCACTTTCTGCCGTGTTTATTCTCATTACATTTTTCACTACGTAATCATCTTCCGTGAGGTTTTTCTCTCTCATTTTTGACGTGAGAGGTTCGACAAAGTATCTCCATATTAACGGCGGATTCCAAACTTTGGCCTCTTTCGTCGGGAGCTCTTCGCTTAGAACTACCCTAAAGTTTTCCTCCAGAACTTTTTCTACATCCCTTTTAGCTTGATGGTTCAGATACATCACATGAAAGGCGTAAAGTTCTCTATAATCAGGATAAATACCATATACTGCGAAGCCGCTTCCCAGACCGTTCCCCCTTTCCCGCATATTAGATATAGCTCTAACAGGGTCTTTAGAGGGAAATCTTTTTCCTTCAACGTTAATCATTCCGAAAAGCGCACAAGCGCCTGTGTCCTTGTCATATTCGTATGGATTATTAGCCCCGTTCCACATTTTTGGCTGTAGGTGACCTATTGCCGATGTATATAAGCTTTTCCAAAACACGATTACCGAATCTTTTTATAAGTAATTTGTAAGAATTTAAAAGCACAGGTCAGCCTAATAAAAAGAACAGGGTAACCAGCGCTCTAGGCTTTGTTGCTATGTTCCATTAAATATGGAGAAAATCTCTGCATATATTCCCCTAATTAAAAAGTTCAGCACTGCGGAAAATTTTTTACAATATGCTGAACTAATTAGCGGGAACGAGCGTCTCATAGGTCTATGGTCCACCTGCAGGCTTTGTTATTCATGTATAACAACTACTCTACCATTGAGAGGCTAGTTAAGTATTCTTCCTAAACCTTACAGCTATAGACCTAGCGTGGGCATGTAGACCCTCAGCCTCAGCCATCTCGACCGCAAACCTTCCAAGCTCCTCTAAGCCGTCCCTTTCGGCCAGCAGCACCGACACAACTTTTAGGTAATCATACACGGACAATCCTCCGCGTGTTTTAGCCCAGCCTGAAGTTGGAAGTATGTGGTTCGGTCCGGCAACGTAATCCTCAAGGGCCACAGGTGTGTACGACCCGATAGAAATTGAGCCAGCGTTCCTGAGCTTCGATAGGACCTCTATCATAGGCATATCCGCAACTACCTCCACATGCTCCGCAGCATACTCGTTAGCAAACTCGAAAGCTTCATCCAAGTTGTTGACGAGGATTATCATGCCATTCCTGTTTAACGATTCCTTGATGATGTTCCTCCTTGGCGAGGGTTCCACAATTATATCTAACGTTCGCGAAACTTCTTCAGCCAGCTTCTTCGAGTTTGTCAAAAGTAAGGAAGATGCTGCCGGGTCATGTTCAGCTTGGGCTGCAAGGTCCCACGCTAAGAATTCTGGATCAGCAGACTCGTCGGCTATTATCAATACCTCGGAAGGGCCTGCGATCATATCTATCGATACGTATGTCATCAGAAGACGCTTTGCTGCCGTGAACCATACACCACCCGGACCCACAATCTTCAATACCTTTGGAACAGTCTCCGTTCCGAAGGCCATTGCTGCCGCAGCATGCACACCTCCAACCCTATAAACTTCTTTCACACCAACGATGTCAAGTGCTACCAGTATTGCCGGTTCGAGTGTGCCATCCTCTCTGGGAGGTGTGCATGCAAGAATTCTAGGAACGCCTGCAACCTTTGCTGGAATCGCCGCCATAAGTGCTGTAGATGGA
>Ga0209080_1000230_pt1 | contig 43117 bp, 35 predicted proteins | sample JNZ110809AmetaG_FD_184123 | JGI IMG/M metagenome (GOLD analysis project Ga0209080, IMG submission 184123) | Hot spring microbial communities from Jinze hot spring, China to study Microbial Dark Matter (Phase II) - JNZ 110809A (SPAdes) (version 3) ...
TATTTTGGGGTTTGCCGGCCATAGGGCGCGGGTTCCACCCGATCCCATTCCGAACTCGGAAGTTAAACCGCGCTCCGTTCCCGGCAGTAGTGTGGTCTTCGGCCACGCGAACCCGGGAAAGCCGGCAGCCCCACTTAAGGTTTGTAGGTTTTTAACTTGCAAATCGCTCTGTAGGTTCACTTCATTTTAACGCGAGAACGAAAGCTTATTAGTTGGGTAAACTAGTAAGATAATATAGGGTTGGTTCATGAAGAAAATTATTAAGGTGCTTCTTTTGGTTTTGATCATAGTTACTTCTTATCTTCTCATTTCGCCTGTCATCCTAGGAGTTTCGCCACTAGATTCCATGCTTGCTCAAGAAATCCTCTTGGACATGATTCGTGGGCAATCAACAGGGTTTTTGAAGTTAACTGTAAAGGCTACTTTAGATGGTGAAACCTTTGATGGAGAATTGTGTTTCATTGCCATTCACAACTTTACCGGCAGTGAACACAAGTGGAATCTGTCTGATAGAATTGTTTATGATAGGTATGCCAGTCCAATAAGCACCTATGTGCTTAAGGTTGTAAGAATACCTGAACGTGTAACCCAAGGAAAGGTTAGATATCGATTCCAAGAATTTTACATTCACATCGCCACCCGCCAACATGTTGGCGCAACTTATCTAGTTGTTGAGCCAGACGTGCCAATAAAAACTTTAGAGATTGAAGTTCCATTAAATGTAAAAAGGGAAACGGGTGGAGAACCAATAAAAACACACTCGTGCCCAATGGATCAATATGAAATAAGTACAAATTTGGCGCATGCATGGATTAAATGTGGCGAGTGCCATTCTATACAAGGCATAAGAGCGGAGTGGAGGGTGGAAAGAGATACAATACTTTACTTCACACAATACAGTAGGGACATAACTTATGATTGGTATGACTGGGGAGGAGCTTGTTACGCTTGCACTGGAACAACAGATACTGGGTGGTATGAGTCCGGCAAAGTTCCAGTGGAATCAAGCACCGACGATGTAGTAACGCAAGACGGGGCCGGAGCCAAAAATGTGTTGGCATTAGTATATTACAAATGTGAAAGGTGGTATGAGTCAAACTTCATAGGCGTAGATGGAGAGCACACCGATTATGAGTATTTCATCATGACACCCATTGACATGAACAATATAGAACCAGGCGATGCAATTACATGTAATCAATGTGGTGGAACAGCACCCCCATACGCCGTCCCTGAATCTTCAACAGACGTTACAAAGGAGTTTGAAATGGGCAACGAAGGATATTGGGAGCTAACAGAGGTTTCCTTCTCCTTCGCTTTCCCAAGCGGTAGGCAAATATCCTTTGGCTTTGGTGTATCAGCTGTTCGAAAAGCCATTGAAGGCCCTTATATTCGCCTTGTAGTCACAAGCTGGGGCAATCCACAGCATAAATACTGGTATTGGTACGATAGCAATGACAGGCATTCCCACATACTGCATCTATCATGGATTCCCCCGCCATAAACACCTAGATTTTCTGCGCCATTGAGAAACTTTGAAATGACGCCGAGTACAATTTATGGGCTGAAAAGAGTAATTGTAGTCGTGGTTCCTTTGGATGTGGAGATGATAGAGAGACTTAAGCAGATCGTGGGCGCTGAGAATGTCCTTGTCGGAGAAAGCCTAGACGAGAAGTATGCACGTGATGAGGCTCTTGCAGTTAAACCATGCATGCCTGAAGTTGTTGTTAAACCCCAAACAACGGAGGAAATTGCAGAAATACTGCGTCTAGCAAACGAGAAAAGGATTCCAGTGACACCCAGAGGAGGCGGCACTGGCTTAAGCGGCGGCTGCGTCACCTCTTCCGGCGGAATTCTCCTATCCCTTGAACGTATGAACAGAATATTAGAGATAGATGAGGAAAATCATGTGGCTGTTGTTGAGGCAGGCGTCACCCTCTCAGAACTTTTCAAGGCTGTTGAGGCTCATGGATTATGCTATCCGATATATCCGGGAGAGGCAAGCGCAACCGTCGGCGGCAATGTGGCTACAAACGCTGGAGGAATGATGGCTATAAAATATGGGGTTACAAGACACTTTGTCTTGGGGTTAGAAGCGGTTCTGCCAACCGGCGAAGTCATAAAAACTGGCGGAAAGTATGGCAAGGTTTCGTCAGGCTACGACTTAACACAGTTGATTGTGGGCTCCGAAGGAACATTAGCCGTCATAACCAAAGTCATATTGAAGCTTGTTCCTAAACAAAAAGCCAAAATAACCTTGTTTGCAGCATTTAGAAACCTCAAGAACTGCGTTAAAACCGTTCCATTGTTGTTGAAGTCTGGCGTGACGCCTCTAATAGTCGAGTTTATGGATAAGCTTGGACTTTTTGGCATGGAAAATTACACGGGCATAAGAGTTCCGATAAATGAACCGGTGCGAGAAGAGGCAGAAGCTTTTCTCCTCATAGTTTTGGAAGGTGAAAATCAGGAGCAAGTGTACAAAAATGCTGAGGTTGTGGGCGACATCTGCATGGAAAGCGGGGCGATGGAAGTTTTTGTTCCATCCACGGAAAGAGCTCAAAGAGAGCTCTTAGAATTGCGGGAAAAATCTTTTTACGCTGCGAGAGATTCTGGAGCAACTTTCCTTGTGGACGTTGTTGTTCCGCGCAGTGAAATCCCTAAATTTATGGAGTATGTAAAGGAGGTATCCGCAAAGTACTCAACTGTTATAACTGGAACGGGGCACGCTGGAGACGGAAACATTCACCTAGCCATACTGGAACCGGACAGAAACAAGCTTTCAAGCATTTTAAAAGAGATATACTTATTTGGAAAAGCTCTTGGAGGCGCCATCTCAGCGGAACATGGCATAGGCATGGAAAAGAGAGAACTGTTCCTTGAATTGGAAGATCATGTCAAAATTGAGCTTATGAGAAGAATCAAGAAGGCTTTTGATCCCAACAACATCCTCAACCCCGGGAAGATTTTCTGAGAAACTTGAATTTTGGAAAGCAGCCTTAAATATTTGATAATTGCAGTTTATCTACCTCTCTGCAAAATGGAGATGTTGACATGATGGAGTGGTTACTTCCATTATTTGGCTTTTTGATAAGCATAGCCGCCGCCCTGACAGGCGTCGGCGGAGGCATATTTATCGTGCCTTTATTGTCGCTTCTCTACGACTTTAAGCCTGAAGTGGCCATTGGCACAAGCCTAGCCACAATAATCATAACCTCTATAGCGTCTACGGCAAATTACATGAAGCAGAAACGCGTTTATGTCAAGGCGGGGCTGGTTTTAGCCTGTGCCACGGCGCCAGGGGGCTATCTTGGAGCTGCAATCACGGCTGTTCCCATGGTGAAAATGTGGCTTGGCGTAATTTTCGGAGTTTTCCTAATTCTAGTTGCTTTTCAGATGGTTTATAGGGCTTTACGGACAAAACCCGTTAAGGCTTCAGTAACCGTTGATCCAGCTTTTGAAAGGGGGCTTCTCGAAGACCGAAGACGAATGCTTTGGGGTTTATTCTTAAGCTTTTTTGGAGGAATAGCCTCTGGACTTTTGGGCATAGGAGGCGGTGTTGTTCTCGTGCCGGTTATGTGCTATGCCCTTAACTTTCCAATATACTTTTCAATTCCCACCTCCATGTTTATCATGATCTTCACTTCAATATTCGGCGTCGCCAACCACCTTCAGCAAGGAAACGTTAACACGCTTTACGCAGTTTATCTCGGCTTAGGTTCGGTTGTTGGCGCTCAAGTTGGCGCTTACATTAGCCGAAAACTTTCAAGCAGAAGCCTAAGTTTCGTTTTTGCAGCCATGCTTGTGATAGCCAGTATAAACATGATTTTGAAAAACCTGCATTATATTTAAATCCGAGATTTTGTGTATTTACTTGGAATATCCTAAAACTTATAACTTCGATTTTGCTAGTTTCTTGAAAGGTGGGTGAGTGAACATAGCGTTAATGTTTACAGTACTTTACAGCCAACTATTCGACTTTCCGGGCTGGGACATTTTCTCACAAGTTTTAATGTACGCCATTTACATCTTCATATTCATATCACTGTTTTACGGACAGAGGCTTCAGTTTCACATTTGGCTTAAAGAGGTTGAAGGTTCCCTTTACAAGCTGAAATACATAAGAGATGAGGGACGAAGGATCGCCATAGAAGCCATTAGAGAAATAGGAAAACCCCAGACTGACCCCACACCTCGTGTTGACCGTTTCCTAGAGTATTTCACTATTACTCCTCAAAGCCTTGACCCGGCTGGCATTGTTTGGAAGCTTGAACATATTTTGGATGTTCGGGACGCCCGCTTTAAGGATGAGGTTAAGCTCTTGGCGCCATCTGCCGACGAGACTCAAGTGAATAATTTGGAGAACACTCTTGAGGCGGCGATGGCTTTAAACTACATTTACAAGGTGATAAGGCACTATTTCCTGCTTGGAAAAAAGACCTTAAGCCTCTACATCATCATGCAGATTCAGATGATTTTGCCTCTTGTTATGCGGGAGGCTGAAGCCTATGCAAGTGCACTGAAGGCTTTTGCCTACGGGCAGCCCATAGGCGATGGTGTGGGCGCTCTTGTAGCAGCCAAGCTTATGCACGGTTACCCGGTTAGAAAAGTGCCGAAAGACTGTGTTGTGGCAACCGTTCCAATAGAGGGGAGAACAGCCTACGTGATAAAGGCTGAAGGTCCCGGTGGAAACGTTGGCAAGCCTGGAGACGCCATCAAAACAATAATCGAAGAGAACGAGGGAAAAATTGCCACCATAATTATGATTGACGCTGCCTTAAAGCTTGAAGGCGAAGAGGTGGGAGAAGTGGCTGAAGGCGTGGGTGCAGCCATCGGCGGCCCCGGCGTTGACCAGTTCAAGATCGAAGAAACTATTCTCAAGTATCGTATTCCAATAAACGCGGTCATCATTAAGGAGGATATTGGCGACGCGGTTTCACCCATGCGTAGAGAAATCTTTGAAGCCGCAGACAAGGCTATTGAGCGTATCAAACAACTCATCTTAGAGAAGACTAAAGAAGGCGACAAAATCATTATTTGCGGCGTAGGCAACACTATAGGAATAGCCCAATAAGGAGGGTTAATGGTGAGCAAGGCTTCTTCTGAACCTTCCCCTGCAGCTAGAGTTTCATCTTTCGTTTTGCTCGCAATATTTGTGATGCTTGTTGTAGCCATTATGGCTTTGTTTCTCTCGTACGGAGCCTACGTTTCCGGAAATTATGATGTGGCTGCCGCCCTCATAATCATTGGCTTCATAGGCGTGGCGGCTTCTTCTTATGTGCTTTTCCAAACCAGGCAGCGTTTGATACGTCTGAGGATAGAGACGCCGCCCATAACAACGACGATTGAATGTCGAAAATGCGGCTTCAAAACCGTTAGAGAGTTCCAGCGCGGCGACTACATTTTCAAGGAAGTGGATGTCTGCCAGAAATGCAACGAGAAAATGTTGATAACCGCCATATACCGTGAAGTACGCGAAAAGGGAAGGAAACCTTTCCCGTTTTAGGTTAGGACTAGGCAGCCGCCTTCAATTATTAGGACTGTGTGTTCTGCTTGGGCGACGGGTTTTCCGCTTGCCTCCACGAAAACTGGGTAGCCCATGATGGCTTTTGAATGTATGAGTTCTTTGAAGGCTTCTTTGAAGTGTTCTTGGGGAATAATGCCTTTAAGCCACCTTTCGGCGAAGGGCAGTGTTCTGAAATTTTCTTCAATGTATTCTAGCAGCTTTTTTGCATATGGATTTTTCAGGGGCTTCTGCTTTACAAGGCGGAAGATTGTTATTTCGCTGCTGTTTTCCACTTTGCCGGCGGCGTTTTGCACGGTTACGAATGGTTCAATGGCGTAGGCTTCGCCCAATCTAACTTTTGTGAAGGATATGTGCGCCACGTTGGGCAGCGACGTGCCAGCGTGCACCATATATCTGCCAACTTGATGTCCTGTCAAGTTTGAGATCGGCTTGTAGCCTCTCGATTTTATGGCTTGTTCTATGACGGCGCCAAGCTTTGACGTTGGCATGTCCGGCTCGATTGTTTCAATAGCCTTTTTCAAGGCTTGTTCGGCTGCTTGCACCATGTCCCTCAATTCGTGGTTGAAGCATATTGTTATGGCGGTGTCCGTCACATAACCGTCCACGTGGGCGCCTATGTCAACCTTTACAAGGGAGCCTTCTGGAATCCGCCGCTTGTCTTCGGGCGGCGAAGTGTAGTGGGCGGCTATCTCATTAATGGAAACGTTACAGGGGAAGGCTGGCTTTGCACCCTTCCGCTTTATGAGTTCTTCGGCTTTCTCGCAAACCTCTATTATCGGCATGTTTTCGCGAACAAAGCCTTTAAGCTCTTCACGGGTTTCGCGGAGAATTCTGCCGGACTGGCGGAGCTTTTTTACAGCTTCTTCGTCTAAACCATTCAAGGCTTTCACTTTAACCTTTATTAACCAAACTATAGCCTTAAAAGGTTTGATTGTGTGGAGGGTTGGCGCGGATGGCGAAAGTTACATGGTTTGGACATGCAGCCTTCCAAATCGAGTTGGCTGGAAAAACTGTCTTGATAGATCCGTGGCTTAACGGAAACCCAACATCGCCCATAAAAGCTTCCGAAATAGGCAAGGCAGACGTAGTCTATGTTACACATGACCACGGCGACCATCTAGGCGACGCTATAGATATTTGCAAGCGCACCGGCGCTACGTTTGTTTCCACCTTCGAGTTGGGCAACTACGCCAAAGAAAACGGCGTAACAAACGTGATGGGATTGAACATTGGCGGATGCGTGGAGGTGAAGGGCATAAAATTGCACATGGTGCAAGCATTTCACACAAGTTCAAAAGGTGCCCCAACAGGTGTTATCGTGGAGGGCGAGGGCAAGACTGTTTATCATGCTGGGGACACTGGGCTCTTCATGGACATGAAATTGATTGGACAGTTGTATAGGCTGGATTTGGCGCTTTTACCCATAGGCGGCTACTATACCATGGGTGTCTTGGAGGCAGCTGAAGCCGTTAAACTCTTAAAGCCTAAGGTTGTCATTCCAATGCATTACAAGACTTTTCCAGTTTTGGCGCAGTCGGCGGATGAGTTTGTAGAGAAAGTAAAGAAAAAAGTGCCGAAGACTAAAGTTGTGGTTTTAAATCCCGGAGAAAGTTTCGAGTTTTAAGCGCCCCCATTTTTATGTTTTTGGCTTGTAAATTTTCGGTTCAAGCGTGGCGAACAAGTCTCCACCCAAATGGAAGATCATCCTCGCTTTTTCAAGGTTGTAGCTTCCTGTCTCGCTGAGGCAATCTTTGTTAGCGTAGGCTTCAACAACTTCGCCAACGAAGATTGTGTGGTCCCCTGTTGGAAACTTGCCGTAAAGCTTGCACTCCAAATGGGCGACGCACTCCGCGATTATGGGTGGCTTAACTTTTCTGGCTGGCATGGGCGTTAACCCTGCTTCCTTAAATTTGTCGCGGCTTCTCCCGCTAACAATGCCACAATAGAATGTTGCGTCCAAAAGCTCTATGGTTGGAATGTTCACCACAAACTCGCCAGTTTCCTCGATAAGGCTGTGGGAATATCTGCGGGGCGCAATGCTCACGGCGACAAGCGGCGGACTAATGGAGGTTGGCATAGCCCAAGCAAGCGTTATAATGTTGGGTTTCCCATCCTTGCCAGCGCATGAAACAAGAACAGTGTGCATGGGGTGAACAAGCCTAACAGAGTTCGACAGCCCAACATTAACAACATTTTTCTCCCTCATTTTTCACGCCTCGCCCTAACGTTTTAGGTGGAACTTGTCTATTATGGTTCTGGCTTTCTCCCGGCGTTTTTGGTGTTCTTTTAAAAACTTTACAACTCTTTCGGCCAGTTCGGTTTTGCATTCGCCACATAGCATTTCGCCAGCCCTACATTTGCTCTCCCTTTCAGCAAGCTTGCCATCGTCTTCCTCAAAGAGAAAATAGAAATACTGAAAAACAGAGCATATACTTGGATCTCCACCCATTCTTCGCTGCTCAGCCACCGTGGGTTTGCCGCCAGTAAACGCGTTCCATATTTTGCGTTCAACAACCTCCGGCGGGTCAACAGTGAATATGCAGGTTTCAGGCTCGGAAGCGCTCATTTTCCCGCCAACGCCAAGCCCCGGCAGAAAACGACAGTGAATCTGCGCCGGCTTGTAGTAGCCGAGTTTTGGGGCTATGTCGCGGGTTATACGCCAATACGGGTCTTGGTCTATGGCTGCTGGAATTAGCGCCGGAACATTTTCGCCTGTTAGTTTGGCATGAAGGAAACATGGAACTGCTTGGATGGCTGGCCAGAAAATCCATCCTATGTTCGTGCTGTCTTGAAAGCCGAAAGTAGCCTTTGCCGTCGAGTAGGTTACGCGTTTAGCCACTTCCAAGGCTATGTCGTAGAGCAGGTCAATGTCCTCTACGTCGAAGATTATGTAGGTGTTTTTAGGTTCAAAGCCTAAGGCAATTAAGTCTAGGGCGTTTTCGTATGCATACCGCCTCGTGTCCTCAAGCCTAAGCTCGTCGTCCACAACAAATTTCTCGTCATCTGTCATCTGAAAATAAAGCCTAGTCTCAAACTTTTCCTGCAAGTGTTTGGTGAAAATCCATGGGACAAGATGGCCTATGTGAACCGGACCGGACGGGCCTCTGCCGGTGTAAAGAACGAATCGCACACCTTTCTCGTACAAGTCTAGAACCGTGTCAAGGTCCCGGTGGGAAAAGAAGATTCTCCGTCTAAGCTGAAGGTGAAGCTCTCCGGTGTGTTTGGCTATTTTCTGCAGCAACTCCTCAGTTAGGGGTTGGGTTCCAAATTCCCGGATTAAACGCTCATAGTCTACTCTGCCCCTAACCTCCCATGGAGTGACAACCATTTCGTTTCTTTCTTCGCCTGTCAAATTGCGCCCTCTTTGAGGCGTTTCTGGCTTTAAATACATTCCAGCCACATGTATTAAGCTTTGTGAAATGTGGTTCTGGAATAACCTATAAATACGTGGTTCACGTTTCCATATACATTGTTGCCGGGTGAAGGGATGTCCCGCCAATTTCCGTGAAAAACTGCACCATTTCGGTTTTTGACGGGCATAGCTTAAAAAGTCTTAGAGGCTTTTTATGTAAGCATCCCCGCGGGGGCAAATTATCAGAATTGGGTGTTTAGAATGACTGGTTTGAGGCTTCATGAAAAAAAGACATTAATGGCTCTGAGAATGCTTAACGGAAGGGCTTCTGTTGACGATGTGGTTGAAAGAAGTGGTTTAGCCCATGCCGCCGTTATGAGGGCTGCTCTAACGCTTTCAGAAAGGAACCTCGTTAAAATTCACGAGCAGAAATGGAGTGTCGCCATCCTAAACGAGGAGGGTGAACATTACGCCCAATACGGGTTGCCAGAGCGTCGTTTGCTCCGTGCTTTGCTGAGGCTTGGCGGCGAGGCGGTGGTGGATGAAGCGGCCCAAGAGGCTGGTTTAAATGCTGGGATGGTTCCATTAGCCTTGGGATGGCTTAGACGCAAAAACTGGGGCGTCATCAAAGGAAAAAAGTGCATGTTAACGGTGGGCACAGAGCCGTCCATAGGAGTTGACGAGAAACTTTTAGCCACAATTTTCGAGAAACGCTCTGTAAAAGTTGAAGACTTAGACGAAGACCTCAAGCGGGCTTTGGAAACTCTTAGAAAACGCAACTTGGTTGAAATCGAGGAGAAAGTTTACCGTGAGCTGGAATTAACCGAGGAAGGCTGGCGGATAGCCAAAAAAGGCTTAGAAATAACCGAAGAGGTCACACAACTCACTCCTGAACTTATTGTTTCTGGCCGCTGGCGAAACGTTAAGCTTACAAAGTTCGACGTGACCGCACCAGTCTCCGCCATTTATCCGGGTAAAATGCATCCGCTACAGCAGATTATACAACGCGCCCGTGAAATCTTCTTGGAGATGGGCTTCACTGAAATTCGCGGCCCACTTGTGGAGACAGCCTTTTGGAACTTCGACGCTTTGTTCCAACCTCAAGACCACCCAGCCCGCGAAATGATGGACACGTTTTATTTGGCGTATCCGCAGACTGGACGTTTGCCTTCTAAAAGACTTGTGGAAGCTGTGGCGAAAACCCATGAGGATGGGTGGGTTACGGGTTCGAAGGGTTGGCGTTACAAGTGGAGCGGCGAAGAAGCCAAAAAGCTTGTTCTGAGAACGCATACGACGGCTGAAACCATAAAGTATTTGGCAACTCATCGGAAGCCGCCGATAAAAGTGTTCTCCGTGGATAGGGTTTACAGAAATGAGCAAGTTACATACAAGCACTTGGCCGAGTTCCATCAGATTGAAGGCATAATCATGGATAAACGGGTAACCCTGCGGGATTTGATGGGCACGCTGAAAACTTTCTACACCAAGTTCGGCATAGAGAAAATCGAGTTTTGGCCAAGCTATTTTCCCTACACGGAGCCTTCAGCCCAAGCGGTGGCTTACCACCCCAAGCTTAAACGTTGGATAGAATTGTGCGGCATGGGAATGTTCCGCCCAGAGGTTTTGGCGCCCATGGGCATCAAGTATCCAGTGCTGGCTTGGGGTGGAGGCTTGGAGCGTCTAGCCATGATTGAGTTAGGCTTGGACGATATTCGCATGTTGTACGCGAACAATGTTGGATGGCTTAGGAGGACACCATTATGCCAGTGATAAACCTTCGCGTGGAAAAGCTGGCGAAGTTTCTAGGCAAACCGTTAACCGTCGAGGAGTTAGCAAAGTGGCTGCCTTGGCTTGGCTTCGACTTGGAAGAGGTTGGCGAAGACTATGTCAAGGCGGAGTACAACCCAAACCGTATAGACTTTTGCAGTTACGCTGGTGTCGCCCGCGCCCTAAAAGGTTTCCTGGAACTGGAGACAGGATTGCCAAAATATTATGCTGAACCGCCAAAAATAACATTAAACATTGACAGCGCGGTTTCCAATGTTAGACCCTACATGCTTGCAGCTGTTGTCCGCGACGTTAAGCTGGACGAGGACGCTGTTGTGGAGCTTATGGAGATGCAGGAGGACCTCCACTGGGGTGTTGGCAGAAACCGCAAAAAGGCGTCTATTGGCATCCACAACTTGGATGCTGTGGAGCCGCCTTTCACCTACACAGCCGTAGAGCCTACAAGCGTAAAATTTGTGCCGCTTGGCAAGACGGAGGAGATGACTCCCAAAGAGATTTTGGAGAAACACGAGAAGGGCGTAGCTTATCGCCACCTCATTAACTGGGCGCCCAAATATCCGCTCTTGATCGACAAGCGTGGACGGGTTTTGTCCATGCCTCCCATCATAAACGGCGAACTCACAAGGGTAGACGGGAACACGCGGAATCTTTTCTTGGATGTTACTGGACCGAGCTTTGAGGCTGTGGAGAAAAGCCTAAAAGTTTTGGCGACGGCGCTGGCGGACATGGGCGGCAAACTGGAGAAGGTTACGGTGCATTATCCAGACCGGACACTGGTTTCGCCGAACCTTGAACCGGAGAAAATGAGGCTTAGGCTGAGTTACGCCAACAAGATGCTTGGTTTGAGGCTTTCCATGGATGAAGCTGTCCACTGTCTGCGGAAGTGTCGACTTGATGCAGAAGCTGTTGATAAAGACGTTTTGGAGGTGGCTGTTCCACCCTACCGCGTAGACATCCTACACGAAATAGACCTTGCAGAGGAGGTTGCCATAGGCTACGGCTACTATAGGCTTGAGCCGACAACACCAGCCACGGTGACGGTGGGCGAAAAGCATCCAGCCAACAAGATGGCGGAAATAGTGCGCCAAATCATGATAGGCTTAGGCTATTTGGAGGTTATGAACTTTACATTAACCAACGAGAGAGTTCACTACGAGTTCATGAGGCTGAAACCAAAAAATCCAGTGCGCATAGCTAATCCGGTATCCACAGAATACACTATCATGCGAGAAATGCTTCTGCCCGGGCTTTTGAAGAACTTAGCCGAAAACAAGCATGAAAGCTACCCGCAAAAACTTTTCGAGGTGTCGGATGTCGCAAAAATAAACCGCCGCCAAGAAACCATGTGCGAAAGACGCTTACACTTGGCGGCTGTAACATGCCACTCCACAGCCAACTACACAGAAATAAGAGCTGTCTGCGAGGCACTCCTAGCCAACATGGGCTTAACGAACTGGCAAATAAGGGAAGCTAAGCATCCAAGCTTCTTGACGGGGAGAACAGCCGCCCTTTACGTTGGCAACAAGCAAGTCGGCGTTTTAGGCGAAGTTCACCCGCAAGTCTTAAACAACTTTGAAATCGAAAACCCGACAGCAGCCCTCGAAATAGACCTAGAAATGCTGCTGTTAAGATAGCGAAATAACTCAGCAACTGATTTATAGGTTTAATTCAGGATTACTAGGATTTCTTAGAATTCTTTATATGTAATCGTTCGACGGAACCTTTTTAATATATTTTTTCGTAATACATACGATAAACAGGTGAAAAAATGCTAAAAAATAAAATTTTATCCATCGCCACAATAGCAACGATTCTAGCTTCAACAATGCTCGGACTCTGCGGAAATTCTTTTGTCGTTGCATCTCCATCTAGTGTTAGTGCCAATCCAAGGATTGTTTATTGGGCAGATCATATATTTGTCAATGGGACTAGCCTAAGTTGGTGGTTCTATCCCAACCCAAATGCATATCATATTATGTGGTCACCTTCGGGACGAATGCTCTTGCTAGTAGTTAACGAAATGGAAGTTTACGGTCCTTCTTATGTGACCAAAGTTGTGGCGATTAATGCCAGCAACATGGAAGTGATCCACAAATTCTCAGCTCCGAGCGCCATTTGCGACCGCATGTGGAGCAGTTTTGCCATATCCCCAGACGAAACAAGAATCTTCTTCGCGAACAGCGGCAGGGACTCTGTGGAAATAGTTTCAGCAAATCTTGACGGTTCAAGCCAAACAATCATAAAAAGAATCTCCATAGTTCAGGATCAACTTTACGAAACCATCATTGACGTTGCACGAGACGGCATGTTCCTAGTTTATACAGAAAGAGGCTCGTTCTACGATTATGAGAACTATAGAACAGTCTCTTTCAGTCGCATCAAAAAGTTCGACTTTAATACGAACGAAACATCTTTGGTCCTTGAATTTGAGGGATGCATCACAAGTTTGAAGATTGCACCCTCAAACGACAAGATAGCTTTCACAGCAAACAAAAACCCGTTTGTATCCAGTTCTGAAAATAGCTACGATGGTCTCTATATTGTTAATTTGGACGGAACCAACGCGACGAGAGTCTCCGCTGTCGCAGATGCAAATGTTGCACTTTGGGTTAATTGGGTATCTAACGAAACACTAACATATACCGAGGTGTCAAACAAGATATTAACGAGCGGTAACGAGTATGAATGGGCACCCACTGCCAATATAACCGCTGTAAACGTAGATGGGAGCAACAAGCGAATAATTTGTAAGGGTTTCTGCGGTTCACCATCGCCAGTGGATGATGGCCTAGTCGCCTTCCTGCAATTTTCAGACGCTGAGGGTTTGAAGTTCATTCCATACCTTCTAAATCGAAATCTTCCAATAACACCCAATCCAGACAGCGACGGAGACGGCTTACCAGATATGGACGAACTTCGGAATTGTCTTAATCCATGCAACCCCACAGACGTCCATAAGGACTATGACAACGATGGGTTAACAAACCTTGAAGAAATCAATTATAAAACATATATGTTCAACCCCGATAGCGACGATGACGGGCTCGGCGATGGCGTTGAGGTGAAGATTTTCCTGACAGATCCAATGAATTGGGATACTGATGGCGATAATATAAGTGATGGTATAGAGGCTTCGTGGACGGGTCTGAATGCTCTTGTTAACGTTTTGCCTGCGGGATGGATTCGCATGCAGCTTGAGTGGCGGAACAAGAGGATGTATGTTTCAACAAACTCTTCTGTGCTCGGCGTGGTTTTCAACTCTACGAGCATGGCTTTAACCGTCAACGTTGGCGGTCCAGACGGAACGGCGGGTGTAGCCAACATAACAGTGCCGATAGATATGATAAGCTCCCTTTCAACTGTAACAGTCACATTGGACAATCAACCTCTTGACTTTCAGATAAGCCAAGCTGGCGGATACGCCCAAATCTACGTACAATACCACCACAGTTTCCATCAATTAACAGCGCATTTAAGCGGTGGTGGCGGAGGCATCGGCGGCGTGAATTTAACTGGCATACTGGGCTATTGGTGGCTTATACTATCAATAGCCATCGTGGCAGTGGCTTCTGTAATAGCAGCCATAATCGTTAAACGCGGATGAGGGGGCAACGCATGAAAAGAGTTGCAACTTTCATAGTCACGGCTGTGGCGTTTTTGCTCTGCCTAAGCTTGGCTTATGCAGAAGCCCAAGTGGGTGTCAAAGTGGGCGACTGGATAAAATATGAACTCACAGTCAACGGCGCTCCTCCCCCATCGGACATGCCTCAATGGGTTAAAGCAGAATGCATAGCCGTCACCGGAACAAATGCGACTTTTAGGATGACCATGCACATGAGCAATGGGGAAGATCACGTGGAAACTTGGACCATTGATGTTGCAACGGGTTCTGGAAACGCAGTTTTCCAAGTAGTTGTCCCAGCAAATTTGGAAACTGGAAACACCGTTAAGGTAACTGGTTTTGGAAGCGTCATAATTGCTGGTGAAGCAACCGGAACATACGCTGGGGCAAGCAGAACCTATGTCTATGCAAGCATTACTAAAGAAGACGGGCAGTACAATTACCGCTGGGACAAGCAAACCGGAATCCTCTTGGAAGTAAGCGTCACTCAAGGCTCAGCCTCAATTGCCTGCAAGGCGACCAGCACAAACATTTGGCAGTCGTCGCCAAACCTACCCCCGAGCCTGCCAAATCTGTCAAATCTGCCGATAGAAACGTTGTCCATCAGCATTTCAGCGATAGCCGCAGTAGCCATAGTAGCAACAGCCGTAATCTACACAAGACACAAACGAAGCTAGACAAACAAACTTCTTCACTTCTCCTTTTTTAAAATCCCAACTGCTTAGAAATTCTAGAGAGAGGCTATCAATTTTGCAGTTCGCCGCCAACAACAAAATTGACTTCCTAAAGTTAAGAATCATTTGTTCCAATGGAACAAGTTTTCCGCTTACAGGGCCAACCCGCAAGCCTAATAGTTTAATGGTTGTTGCATATGCAATTAATGCTAACCATCCATAAAGTTTGAACAGCAACGTTTAATTCTTGAAAGCTTTAACCTATTTTGGCGATGAAACGCCTGCAACGCGAGCCTTATCCGGGAACCCCGCCGGGATAAATCCATGCCGACGGACCCAACCGAGCGGCAAGCGCCTTGAACGCTTGTTGCTGTGAAGGCGGGTTTACCCAAGCATGGGACACCGGCGGGCGCGGGCGCCCTCCTAAACCTCCCACGCCGGAGAGAGCTTAACCAAGGGGAGCGCATGGCTCCACGATGAAGTTAAGTGATAGGTGACGTTGGGAGACAAGAAGGGCGCCCGCGATAAAACACATTGGCGGTTTGGAAGCAACTTTTAAGTTAGACCATTGCATATAATGTGAAGGCTTGACCAGGCTTGGACATAGAAACCAAAATAGACCTCATCAAGAAGCCGCCAACCGAAGAAATCCTTGTAGAAGAGGAACTGCGCGAGCTTCTAGAAACTAACCCGCACCCCGGACATTACATAGGCTTTGAAATTTCCGGCTTGCTGCACCTTGGAAACCTCGTAGTGGCTGGTTTTAAGATAAACGATTTATTGAAGGCGGGCGTCCGCTGCCAAGTCTTTTTGGCGGATTGGCATAGCTACATAAACAACAAGTTCGGCGGAGACTGGGACAAAATACTGCAAGCCACAAAATATTACGCTAAGGCTTTCCAGTTCTTCTGCCCCGGCGTAAAAATCGTGGTTGGCTCGGAGCTTTACCACAACAACGACGAGTACTGGCGGAACCTGCTTAAATTTGCGAAACACATGACCCTAAGCCGCACACTCCGCTGTCTAACAATAATGGGGCGAAGCGAAACCGAAAGGTTGGATTTGTCGCAGTACTTCTACCCGCCAATGCAAGCCGTAGACATCAAAACCATAGGCGCCGACATACCCCACGGCGGCATGGACCAACGCAAAGCCCACGTGCTGGCACGCGAAATCTTCCCAAAAATGGGATGGAAAAAGCCGGTGGCAGTACATCATCATTTGTTGATGGGTTTGGCTGAACCAGTTAAACTCCAAACGAAGGACAAGCTGGAGCAGGTTATTGCCAGCAAAATGAGCAAATCCAAGCCGTGGACAGCCATATTTATTCACGACAGTGAAGAACAAATTCAAGCCAAGCTCAAAAAGGCATGGTGCCCGGAAAAGCAGACAGAAATGAACCCTGTTCTTGAAATCGTCAAGTACATAATATTTCATGAAAGGGACGCGTTTACCGTGGAACGTCCAGCAAAATACGGTGGAGCCATAACCTTCGAGAGTTATGCAGAACTGGAGAAAGCCTATAGGACGGGGCAACTTCACCCGCAGGACTTGAAAAACGCTGTAGCCAAAGAGTTAGCCAAAATCCTCGAACCGATAAGGCGGTACTTTGAAACAGACAAGGAAGCTCGAGAAAGCCTAGAAGTGGTGAAAAAGGCGGAAATAACAAGGTAAAAACATTGTCCACCCACCTAAAAGAAAAAGTTGAACAAATCCAACAAATCCTCCAAGAGTTGGCAGAAGAAGCCAACTGTGGAAAACCAATTCTTGTAGAAGGAAAAAGGGATGCTGAAGCTCTGAAAACCCTTGGAATAGACGGAAAAGTAATATTCGCCAAAAAAGGCTTGAAAACCCGCTTAGACATAATTTCGGAAATCGAAAAATTCAGATCATCCGAAATCATATTAATGCTGGACTTTGACAGAGAAGGCAGAGAACTAACCGAACAGTTGAAAATTCACATCGAAAAGGCGGGAATAAAAGTAAACACGCATTACTGGCTTAAACTTTCAAGCCTTACGGGCAGGGAAGTCAAAGACGTTGAAGGCTTACCCTCATACCTGCAAACATTGAAAAACAAGATTGGAGATTCATAAAGGTAATATATATCGACGCTCACTATAATGATTCTAGTGTTGAGAGGCACAGTTCTCTCATCACACCAATCAAACTAACAATAAGGCATAAACCATGCATGGAGGTGACGCTTACGGGATCATCCCAAACCCTTACCGTAAAGTATGTAATCCGCGCAAAATTCGAAATAGAAGGAGTAGTTGAAAAACCAGACGTTATAGGAGCAGTTTTCGGCCAAACAGAAGGTCTCTTCGGGCCAGAACTAGACTTGAGAGAGCTCCAAAAGTCTGGGCGTATAGGCAGAATAGAAATCGAGCTTCAATCAAAAAATGACAGGACAACAGGCACCATAATAATTCCCACAAGCCTAGACCGTGTTTCAACAGCCCTTTTGGCGGCAAGCATAGAAAGCATAAACCGCGTCGGCCCGTGCACTGCAAAAGTAACCCTCGAAAAAATCGAGGATGTCCGCGAAGCCCGCCGAAAAGCCATCATTGACAGAGCCAAGGAAATCCTCCACCAATGGACCATTGAGACAATGCCAACGGTGGACGAAATCTTCAAGGAGTTAGCTGAAACCCTCAAAGTGGCGAAAGTGGAAAAATATGGGCCGGAGGAGCTTTCAGCAGGTCCAGAAGTGGACAGCGCCAAAGAAATAATAATTGTCGAAGGTAGAGCCGACGTAATCAATTTGATGCGCTGCGGAATCCACAACGTTATAGCCCTTGAAGGCGCAAAAGTGCCTGAAACCATAAAGAAGCTTTGCCGAGAAAAGGAGGCCACAGCCTTTCTCGACGGAGACCGCGGCGGAGACCTAATCCTCAAAGAGTTGCTTCAAGTCACTAACGTGAAGTATGTGGCGCGAGCACCAAGAGGCAAGGAGGTTGAAGAGCTCAATTGCAAGGAGATTTTTGAGGCTTTAGCTGCAAAAGTGCCTGTTGAAGAGCTTTTCAAACCACCTAAACGGGAAAAACGCCGTATGGAATTTCCCAAGGAAATAGTGCAGTTAGCAAAAGACTTAGAAGGCACTTTGGAGGCCGTGCTCTTAAACGAGAAACTTGAGCCAATGGAGCGGCTGCCCGTAAGCCAGCTGGCTGAAAAACTTCAACAAGTCAGCGGGGTGGACACCGTTGTTTTCGATGGTATAATAACCCAGAGGATTGTGGATATTGCCAGCGAGAAAAACATAAAAAATATTATTGCCTCTCGCATTTCAGAGGCTGTAAAGCCACCATTAAACGTGCAATTGGCAACGTTTTCTGAAATAATGGAAAGCTAGCTTCCAAAAAAGTCTGTAAGTTTTTTCATTCCCTCCCCTTCAGCCACTTTGGCTTTCAATAGCTGTTCTTCTGTGATGCCGAAACATTCGAGAACTCTGACAGCGGCTGGCACAACTTGATTAGTCACATAATATTCAACGTCTACCTCGTCATAGCTGGCGAACATGTAGGGCTTAACCCGCTCATAAAGGCGGCCAGTTCCAGCAACCACTACATAGCCAACCTTGTCGCCCATGGCAAGCTTCCAACCCTTCTCCATTAACATTTTTGCAGCCGCCACATGGGGCGCCTTAACCTCGTATTCGTCAACAGCCTTAGTCAAAGTTTTCCATATTATTAAGTCGCGGTATGGGACTCGCTTCTGTCTAAGCTCTTGAATAAACTGTTGGGCAACCCGCGCAGCCTTTTGAGGTGATTGCTCTTTCAAAACAACCTCTAACACTTTTTCCTGAACCTTCTTGGCGACGGCAGCCCAATCTCCTCTGATGACTTCTAAGCCAACAATGTCTAACCGTCCGTCTGGAAGAAGCCCAGCATAACGCTTTTTTGCTTCAGTGAAAAATATGCGCTTGTAAATCTTGTCCGGCTTGATCTCCAAGCCAAGCCTTTCATAGATTTTCTTCACGAGCTTTTCAACTTTTTCCGGCTCATACTTTATAAAAATGCTGTCGGTGTCGCCGTAAACGACCGTTAAGCCCTCCTCCTCAGCCATTTTTATAGCCGTCTGAATGGTGTGTCTACCCCAAGCCGTAGCAGCCTCTGCGACGGGTTTCATGTACCATCTTGCACCAATCCAACCCGCATAACCATAAGACGCGTTCGTTATAACTTTGACAGCTTTCTGCCTAGCATCTAAAACGCGGTATTCAACGCTGTCAGGCGGACAACACTTCATTTTGGCGCGAACCTCGTTTCTCACGGCTATAAGATGCGACAAAACCTCCTTATAGAATCCCGGAGGCTCTTTCCTAAACCGGTGCCCAACCTCGGGCGCCTCGTAAACGCCGCATGGTGGAACCGGCTCTTTCGGAGCCACGTATGTGTCCGGCGAAAGGTTGTAGGCTATCATAAGGTTTGGATACATGGATGCAAAGTCCAAAACAGCAATGTTCTCGTGCAGTCCCGGCTTCGGGCTAAGCACAATGGCGCCTGCATACGGTCTATAAGGCTGTTCAACTCTCTTTGGCACAAGCTCTCCAATTTTGTGAGCATGCTTTATCAAGAACCATTCTACACGGAAGCCAACCGCCGCCGTTCCAATGTGGTCCAGAGGTAAGCCCACAAGACTTGAAAGTTGCATGGCAAAATCCAAGATTGCGTTGGTTATTCCCATAATGCAGCGGGTGTTTTCCATTGAGAATTTCTTCAAAACCTCGCGTCTGCTTTTGTCGTCCCAGTAATCGGCAAAATCCACATCTTCAATTAAAACGCGGTCCTCAAGACTCATAACACCCAAATAATCCGCCAAATTCTCCAAGGTTTTAACTTTCACGTCTGGAAACTCGTCGGCAAAATCGAAAAGGTCCACGTTTGCCCTCCCGGTGATTGAAACATGTCCATAAACGCTCGTGTGCGGCTCCGTTCCAGCCCGGTCGATGGATAAGCGCACCCCAAGCCTTTTGCACCGCTCGTTTAGGTAAGCCCAATCCTGCCTGTTTACGCCGAAGCCAACGATAACGTCTGGGTCAAAGCTACACACGTATTGCATGAAAGCTTCCAGCACGGGCTTGTCGTCTCTGTCCTCACCAGCCAAGAATTGCCTTTCCTCACCGCTATTGGTAGCAGTCGAAATTATGACAACGGGGTTCCTGTCGGGCTTCGGCGTCCCCTCACGACTGTAGCATATCATCGAGAAACCCAATATTCGCAGGTTTGGGACATCCACTTTCTCTATAAACCTTGGGGAAGACTTTGCCAAGTAAACCTTGTCAACCTTAACATTAGGCACCTCAACTTCTCCTTCAACCTCAACTTCATGCCAACTACATGGGACAACCCCGTTATCGATTAAATACCGCATGGAATATCTAATGTCATCTTCAAAACATTCCTCGACACCATCCATCTTCTGCAAAGCCTTAGCATACTTCGCAACTAAATCCGGGTCTTTACAGTAAACTTTCAAAGCCTTTACAGGCTTGCCAAAAAACCGCTTCTCAACAGGCTCAACCCTAACGATGAACGGATACAACGCCTTCCTAGACATAACCTCGTCTGCAAGCCTAACAGGGTCAAAGCCTTCTTTAACCGCAGCGTAAAAATACGTGAGAAAACTCTTGTCGATGATTAGAACCCTTTTTCCAGAATCGTCAACCCCCCAAAGCCAAACTTCAGGTTCATGATTTTTAACTTCATAATTTACATCTAACAACCAAAACGCAACTTTCACGGAACCCTCACCATAACAAAATTCGATTAAGCATCCTTTAAACTTTAACAATAAAAGGAGAATGGCGGGTCCGCCGGGATTTGAACCCGGGATCTCCGGCTTAGAAGGCCGACGCGCTTTTTGGATCAAGCCTTATAGGCTTTATTGTCCAAGCTGCGCCACGGACCCTCCGCCAATTTTCTAAAAAAGCTGAATACAGCTTTACCTAATAAACCTTGACCGTGAATGGAAAATTTTTCCTTAAAGCTTAAAAAGTGTGTTTTCTTTCTAGTATAACTGGGGGAGGCTCTTGTCTGAAATTAGGGTTGGGGAGATCCCCATACCCCTTGCGAATTATGTCTTCCTCATAAGATATCGTAGGTCCCCCTATTACGATATTGTTCAACACCTTCTAAGGGAGATGGAGCTCCATTATGAGATGGCTGGCCGAGGCTCCGAAGTGATTTATACGATTAATCCTAGAATGCTGCAGGAGGAAATTGAGGAGAAGATTAGAAGCGAAAAGGTTACAACGGTTAACATTTGCCGCACAATTTTAGCCCTTCTATACGGATGTAAACTTCGCGAAGGCGAAGATTTTTACGTCACAACCACAAGCGGTGGCAGAAAAAATTACCACATTAAAGTTAACAGCAGAACACTAAGCCTCATGAGAAGTTTCCTATGACATTTGGCTATTCTATGTAGATGGCTGGCCGAAGTGGTCTAGCTAGACGCGCCTTACTTTTTGGGTCGTAACGTTGAGGTTCGTCCTCTTCAAAGATGGCTATTTCCGCGTTTAATTCGCTTCTTAGAAAGTCTTCAGCCTCCCTTAAAACTTGCTTTTCATTTATTTGTCCAATCATTATTAGTCTCTGTTTCTTTTCAGCTGGAATTTGGTTAACTTCTTCTATGATTCTGTTAATAAAATCTGCAAGTTCCTTAGCCTTTGACTTAAATTCCGAGTTTTTTAGCAACTCCATCATCAGTGTGCTTTGCGTGATTTTGCCTTCCATGGACTTGTTTAACGCCATTAGATAGACGTCCCATTTCCACGGTGCCGCCGTGTAATAGAACACTTTTTGTGGTTTCGTCTTCGTAGCCCTTGATATGTTGCGGGTGTCCTCCAGAACCTCCATTATCAAGGCTTCGCTTTCTTCGGCTTTTATGTCGACTTTTGTTTCGTCCGGTTTAGGCCATGGTGCTAGTGACGCAAAGCCCCCGCAACCCATGATTTCCCATAGTTCCTCGCTTGTGTGAGGGGCAAAGGGCGCCAGCATTAGCGCTTGGGTTTTCAAAACTTCTTTGACTATGCTTGTTCTTGTTTTCCCACAGTTTTTTACGCGTTTCTGATACCATTGAAGGTCTTGATCTATCTCGAACAAGATTGTTTGGATGGCTTTGCGTACTTCCAGCTTTTCCATGGCTTCTGTTGCCTTTTTAATGTGATTTTGCAAACGGCTCAACATCCACTTGTCTATGGTTGTCAATGCTTCATCGGCTCTTTCCGTTTCGGCATTCCCAACAGTCTCCGTGGTTTGCACGACGAGTCTGTAAAGCTTCTCTAATTTTTCCCGCATTGCCTTCGCAACGGCTGGACTGAAATCCGCGTCCTGTAACAGCTCGGCAGTAGCTAGCACGCTTAGCCTTATGGGGTCTGCCCCATAAGCGGCAAGACCTTCTCGTAGAGGGATGATGTTGCCGAAGGATTTGCTCATTTTTGCGCCTTCCATGGTGACGACGCCGTTTGTCACTATTTGTCTGGGCCAAAGCTCTTCGGGAAATATGGCTACATGGTTAAATATCATAAAAGTCAAATGGTTTGGGATGAGTTCATGGGCTGAATGTCTGCTGTCTAATGGGTAGAAGTATAGGAATTCCCGTCGCATGGCCTCGAGAACTTTTTGGTTTATCCCTGTTTTTTCAGCTATTTGCTGGGCGTTTCCAATTCCTAGAAAAATATAATCAAAAACTTCGTCTGTAAGTTGGTCTGGTTGAATGTTGTGCTCTTTTATGTGATGAGCTATGGTATAGTAGGCCATGTAAATTGTCGAGTCCGAAAGAGACTCAATTATCCAGTCTGGATCCCACGGCAGTCTTGTTCCCAAGCCGGATTTTCGGGCGCATGCCTTCTCATGCAACCAGTCTATCACGTACCTATACTGGACACGCAGTTCCTCTGGGTAAATTCTCATTTTTTCTAGACATTTGTGGGCTAGGGCTTTCCATTCGGGGTTGCCATAGTCTATAAACCACTGGTCTTCAAAGATTTTAACGACACATTCGGCGCCGCAGCGGCATTTAACCGGCCTATTTAGAAGCTCGTACATTGTTGTGGCTTTTCCAGAAGCCATCAAGTCCCGCTTTACCCTTTCTTTTGCTTCAGCCACCGGCATGCCAGCGTACTTGCCAGTATTCGCCTTCATTTTGCCGTTGTGAAACTCGTGCCTGTAAACCTCCCTCGTAGCGTCCTCAAGCTTGGGATCCGTCTGCTCTTGTATACCCATCCGTTTTACAACGTCAGCGGCTGGGACTTCAGAGTAGCCGGGAACTTCGATTATTGAAATAGCGTTAATGTTCTTTACAACATCCACTTGAAGCTTATAATCCGTCAACTTTGATGGTTCGCTCTTCAAGTTTTCCAGAGCCACATAGTCGTAGGGGGCGTGTCCCGGCACAGACATGACCACGCCTGTCGCGTTTTTGGGGTCAACGAAGTCTGCAGGTAAAATGTAGATTTCATCGCCAGTGGCGGGGTTTTCAACAGTTTTGCCCACAAGCTCTTTTCCGGAGAGGCTTTCAAGAACCACCACTCGACGGTTTTGGTATGTCAGTTTTTCAGCACAATCCCGGCTTATTATCCAATTTTCACCGTCAACAACAGCCTTCACATATTCAGCCTTTGGGTTAACCCAAATGTTTGTGACGCCGAAAACCGTTTCTGGACGCAGTGTAGCCGTGGGCAAAATCCATTCGCCATGCTTGAACTTTATTAGTGTGAACTCACCTATTTCTGGTTCCACGTCGCCTTGGGTGTCGTGCTGTCCCACGGGGTTGCCGTCTTTTGGGCACCAGCCGACAGGGTGGCTTCCCCGTTTAATGTAGCCTTTTTCGCGGAGCTTGTGGAACTGCCATTCTATGAAGCGGTTGTAATGGGGATCCACGGTTGTGAATTCGCGTCTCCAGTCTATGGAGTAGCCTATCCGCTTCATGCCCTCCTTAATCTCTTCATGGAAGTAGCGCGCCATGCGGAGGGGTTCTGTCAACTCCTTCAGTTTTTCCTTTGGAACCTTGTAAATGTTTACAAAGTCTTTTATCAGTTCTTGGTCGTTTTCCGCCAAGCGTTTCGCCATAGCCAAAACCGGTGTTCCAGTGTAGTGGAAAGCCATGGGCAGTAGCACGTTGTAGCCTTTCATGCGCATGTATCTTGCGTAGGCGTCAGCCAAAGTGTAGGTTCTAGCGTGGCCTATGTGCTGCGGAGAGTTCGGGTAAGGATAAGCCACCGTTATATAGAACTTGGGCCTCACCGGGTCTGGATTTGCCTCGAAAATTCTTGCTTCTTCCCAGCGTTTCTGCCATTTTTCCTCAATTTTTCTTAAAAATTCCATAAAGTCTTCTGAGCTGTCGCGAGGAGTATTAAATGTTTTGTTTTGAGAGATTGAGAACGTAATCCCTCAATCCAAGCACCGCCCTTTAAATAATGCAGAGCCCACATTAAACCTTTACTCTTTACGGCTAAATGCTGACTGAAAAATATAGGGGGACTAGCCCTATTGGCTGGTTTTCAGCCCAAAAATACATGAAATTTGATGGAAATAGCCGGACTAGATTTGAAGTTTTTCTCTAATGTTTTTGCGTTTCTCTTCGGCCAGTGGTCCGAACTTTTTGATTCTATCCGTGAACATGGTGAATAGTTCTGCAGCTTTCTTGTAGACTGGCAGCGGCACATAACTGTACCTTAAACGCATGGTTTCTATTCCGAAAGTTGCCAATTCTTTGCCCATGTCTATCATGCGTTTTTTGGTGAACTTCTCGTCTATTTCCTCGCTTCCTTCAATGACTAGGACGCCGTCTGCTCCGTAAGCAAAAGCCGTCAAAATATGCTTCTTTCCAAGAATGGCGGTGGTTGGGACAGCTACTATGCGAACATTTTCCGGGTAATTGGCGCGGTCAAGCCCCAAAAAGTCCACGCCGGTATAGCCCACATTTTTGTCCACAAAGGCGATTATTCGAACTTCTTGCGGTGTTTTGTCCGCCAGCAAGCCTCTTATGGTGGCGGTTATCTGCCTCGAAGTTGCATTCTTAAAGTCTATAGCCTCCTTCGGGCATACTGGTATGCAAGCGCCACAACCTGTACATTGGAATGGGTCAATTTTTGCTTTGCCTTCTTGCATTGTTATGGCGTTCACGGGACAAATTTTTACACATTCGCCGCATCCATTACAAAGCTCAGTTATGACGAAGGCTTTCTCAGGGCTTGTTGTCACATAATCGCTTTTTAGGAATAGGGCTGCCCTCGCCGCCGCGCCTAAAGCATCTGAAACCGTGTCCCGTACATCTTTGGGGCTTAGGGCACAACCGCAAGCAAATATTCCAGTAACCAGCGAGTCCACGGGGTCTAGTTTGGGGTGCTTTTCGGTTACGAAACCATCCTCGCCCAGTGAAACCTTCAATTTTTCAGCCAGCTCCTTTAAGCCGTCCGGTGGAACCATGGGCGTTGCCAAAGCCACCATGTCATACTCGTCTTCGCGAACCTCGCCAGTTAGCGTGTCCTCAGCCTGCACAACAAGTTTCCCGTTGCTGCTGTTTTTCCAAACTTCTGCCACCTTACCGCGGATGAAGACGACGCCGGCTTCTTGGTCTCGCCAGTACAGGTCTTCATAACCCTTCCCAGTAGCCCTAATGTCCGTGTAGTAGATTGTAACGTCTATTCCAAGCATTTTCTTAAGCACAAAAGCCTGTTTTAAAGCGTACATGCAGCATATTCGACTGCAGTATGGAATGTGGTTTTTGTCCCTTGAACCTGCGCAGAGAACTATTGCGATTTTGCGGACGTCGCTTCCATCCGCCCTCTTAACATAGCCGCCAGTTGGTCCGGTAGCCGATGTAAGTCTTTCCAAGTCCATCATTGTAACAACATCTTTGTAAATGCCGTAGCCGAAGTTTTCAAGTTTTCGTGCATCGTAAAGCTTGTAGCCCGTAGCCAGAATGATGGCGCCAACGTTCAACTCAATAATTTTTCCAGTGTCGTTCAGGTTTATGGCTTTCGCCGGGCAGAACTGCTCACACTTTCCACACTTCGTACACGCATTAAAGTCTATGGCATAGGCAGATGGGACGGCTTGGGGAAACTCTATGTAGGCGGCTTTCCGCTGCGACAAGCCCTCATTAAACTCGTCTGGCACAGTTACGGGACAAACCTTGGCGCAGACGCCACAACTTCGGCATTTCTCAACATCTACGCCTCTTGGCTTCATGAAAACTCGAACTAGATAGTTTCCGGGTCTTCCGCTTACGTCTTGCACTTCAGCGTAGGTGAGTAGATTCACGTTGGGGTTCCTCCCAACCTCAGCCATTCTAGGCGTCAAAATGCACTGGGCGCAGTCTAATGTTGGAAAAACCTTTGTGAGCTTCGCCATGTTTCCGCCTATGCTGGGTTTACGCTCTACAAGGTGAACCTTATACCCCAAATATCCAAGCTGTAGGGCAGCCATTATGCCGGCTATGCCACCTCCTATTATGAGGATTTCCCGCGAGCCTTTCTCGCTTATCATTTCTAGAGGTTCAAGCTCAAAGCTGCGTTCATATCCGCCCCGTATGAGGCTTATGGCTTTTCGTGTGGCTTCGGGATTAGGCTTTGGACCATGAACCCACGAATCCTGCTCCCTTATGTTTACGAACTCAAGCATGTATGGGTTTAACCCAGCCCTTTCCAAAACGCTTTGAAATGTTGCAAGGTGCATTCTAGGCGTGCAAGAAGCCACCACAACTCTGTCAAGATTCTCTTTTTTAATGGCTTCTGCAATCATTTCTTGAGCTGGCTTTGAACACAAGTACTTGTGGTATTTGGCTACAACGACATTTTCCCAGTTTTTAACCGCGTCCACAACTGCCTTAACATCAACAACGTCTCCAATATTGCCGCCGCACTCGCACACGAAAATGCCTATGCGCGGTGTTTTCTTTGCTCCCTTAACTTCTCCTAACATGGAGTTGATATCTCCAGTTGCATGGTTGTTTAGTCCTCTTAAGAGGAAAATGCTTTTAAAATCTTGCTCTAAACCTTCATGGAAAGTGATGTAAAAGATGAATGTTCAAGAACTCATTCAAAAGCATAAACTTTTGGAGTGCATCCAATGTGGCACATGCACCGGAAGCTGTCCAGTTGCTAAAAAAGCAAACCTCAACATCAGAAAATACATGCGGGAAGTTTCAGCCCTTGGCAGGCTTACGGTTCACCCGCCAAACGAGCTGTGGAGCTGCACAACATGTTCCACATGTGGCGTGCGTTGTCCAAAGGACTTGAACCCCTATGAGTTTCTGATAGACATTCGGAGCATGGCGGTTGAAGAGGGGCAAATAGCGCCGACCATAAGAGACGCCCTTGAAAGCATTTTCAAAAATGGAAACCCGTGGGGGCGAATTCGCGGCAAACGCACTGAATGGAGTCAAGGGTTAAATGTTAAACATGTCTCCCAAGGAACCGAAGTCCTATATTATGTTGGCTGCACGCCCGCCTATGACCCGCGAGTTCAAAATGTGGCGCGAAGCCTTGTGAAATGTTTTGAAGCAGCTGGCTTAAATTTCGGAGTTTTGGGCGAAGAGGAGAATTGCTGTGGAAGCGAAGTCTACGGGATGGGGGAAAAGGGTCTCTTCGAGTTTCTTGTTGAAGAAAACATGAAAACATTCAGTAAATATGGCGTCAAACAACTTGTCACAAGCTGTCCACATGGCTTCCACGCCTTTAAGAACAGATATAACCAAACAAGCTTTGAGCCGCTGCACCACACGCAGCTTCTAGCGAAGCTCATTGAAACTGGGAAACTCGCGCCAACCAAAGAGTTAGGTAAGAAAGTCATATATCACGACCCATGCTATCTTGGCAAACAGAACAACGTTTACGATGAGCCCCGCAAGGTTATTGAAAACATTAAGGGCGTGACACTACTCGAGTTTGACCGCTCAAGAGGTAGAAGCCTGTGCTGCGAAGGCGGAGGCGGCAGAATGTGGGTTGATATTCCAGGACCGCGTTTGGCTGAAGCCCGCGTCAAAGAAGCCGTTGATGCTGGAGCCGATGTTTTGGCTGTGGCGTGTCCCTTCTGCATGCTGACAATGGAGGACGCGGTTAAAACAACGGGCAACGAGGGTAAAATCCAGGTTTTGGACGTGGCTGAGCTGCTTGCATTAGCTTTATAACGCCTTCAAGCCCTCTACAATGTTTTGAGGCTCGAATGCATGAGCGAACTTGACGAAGAAGATGAGACTGTTTATTACTGTATGCTTTGTGGGAGAAGAATTTCAAGGGAGGAGTATGAAATGTTCGACGGCATGTGCCAAGAATGCTATGAGATAGAGATAGACGAAATGGACTATGAGGATGAATATGAGGACGACTGATGGAGGGGAGAATTCTTGGAAACATGGGACTTAATAATAGTTGGCGCTGGACCAGCTGGTTTAACGGCTGGGATCTACGCCGCACGGAGCGGACTAAAACCCCTAATCATTGAAGAGAAGATTGCCGGCGGAACTGTTGGAGACGCTCCAGTGATTGAGAACTATCCGGGTTTTGAAAGTATAAGCGGCGCAGAACTAGCTCAAAAGTTTGTGGCGCAATGCCGAAAACTGGGAGCAGTTATCCACGAGTTTGAAAAAGTTGAGACTTTAGACTTAAAGGGCGAAGAAAAGATTGTAAAAACGGACAAGGGCGTTTACAAGGCTAAAGCTGTAATCATCGCTTCTGGGTCAAGCTACAGCGAGTTAGGCGTACCTGGCGAGAAAGAATTCAAGGGTAGAGGCGTAAGCTACTGCGGAGTCTGTGATGGTCCCTTGTTTAAGGGTAAACGTGTTCTAGTTGTTGGAGGCGGCAACTCCGCTGTGGTGACAGCCCTTTATCTATCGGAGCTTGCCTCAGAAGTTAAAGTTGTCCATAGGCGGGACACCTTCCGTGCCGAGGAAGCCCGTGTTAAAGCTCTGCTTGGAAAAAGAAATGTTGAAGTTTTCTGGAACACTGAAGTCAAGGAGATCAAGGGTGCAAACATTGTTGAAAAGGTTGTTTTATACAACGCCAAAACTATGGAAACCTTTGAGTTGCCAGTTAACGGCGTCTTCGTTCAAGTTGGAGAAATTCCAAACAGTAAACTCGCCAAGGAAGCAGGCGTTGAAGTTGATGACCACGGCTACATCATTGTGGATGTTCGTCAGAGAACAAACATACCCGGAGTTTACGCCGCTGGAGACGTTACAAACCATCCGGTGAAACAGGTTGGGACTGCTGTGGGGCAGGGGATAACTGCCGCCCTAGAAGCTTACGGCTATATTCGGCGACCATATTATTATAGGCAATAAATACGCCACTTTTGCTCCAAAAATATTATATTGCTCGCATTGTTATTCTTCAAAATTTCAGTTAAAGTCGCGGAAATGCTTCGGAGAAATGTTGAATGGACGAGGAACAAACGGTTGTAGTAAATATAAACCAAGATTATTGTAGCCGTTGTTCAATATGCCATTCAGTGTGCCCCTACGAGGCTGTAAGGCGTGATCCAGAAACGGGCAGAGTGGAAATTGACGTGCAAAAATGTCAGGTTTGCGGCATATGCTACAGTGCTTGTCCCAGTTTCGCCATTGAAATCCTATATTACGACTACAACAGCTTAGTTGGGTATGTTGAAGAATTGCGAAACAAGACTAGCGCGGAAACCATTGTACTCATGTGCCGTGGGAATTCTCCGTCAACCCGTGAAGTTGAAGAAATTTTAACGGAGCAAGGCTTAAGCTTGAAGAACTATATTCCACTTCGTTTGCCGTGTTCTGGAAGAGTTCCCACAGAGTTCATCTTTAAGGTGTTGGGTTTAGGTGTTAAAAACGTTGTTTCAATTCAATGCGAGGATTTGTTCTGCCGCTTCAAAGAGGGCACAAAAATCAATACTAGGCGCCTTTTTTTGGGTAGAAAGGTTCTTGAAGAGCTTGGCTTTGCCAAAGACGCTATTAGGGTTGTTAAGTACTCGCGGAAAGTTATCTACGACACGTTGAAGTGTGTGGGCTGCGACAAATGCGTCTTCATATGTCCCTACAAGGCAATAGAGGCGGACCACTTTGCAACGCCCAAGATTCTCTACGATTATTGCATGGGATGCGGCGCCTGTGCTTTGGTTTGTCCTCATCACGCTATTCAGCTTAAAGGCTTTGAATTCGAAAACGTTTTGAGGCGTTACTGCGACTCTGCTGTTAGGCTTAAAGCTGAAGGCAAATCGCCGTTAATCCTTGTCTTCTGCTGCCAGTGGTCGGAGTTTTCAGCCCTTGACAATCCAGAGGCTGTGCTGTTTAAGCGGAATGCTGTTACGCTTGAAATACCATGCTTCAAGGCGCTTGACCCGGTGCATGTTGTCAACGCTCTAATGAATGGTTTCGATGGAGTTCTAGCTATTGTTTGCTCTGCCGAGGACTGCAAGCTTCAAGAGGGACGGGACACGGCTGAGAGAAACGTAGCTGTTTTAAAGGACTTTTTGAAAAAGGCTGGGCTTTTGGAGCGATTTGAACTTTTTGAAGCTTCGCCAAGGAACAGTGGCACCTTCGAAAAGAAACTTGACGAATTTATGCGGAAAATTTCAGCATTGCCTTCTTTAAAACCGATGAAGGGGTGTAAGCCATGAAAATGTATGAAATTGTTAGAACCGATGAGCTTGCGCCAAAAATCAAACTTTTCGAGGTTTTCGCTCCAGAAATAGCCAAAAAAGCAAAGCCGGGACAATTCATAATCGTGATTATAGGCGAAAAAGGCGAAAGGGTGCCCTTGACGATTGCGGGCTACGACGCGGGAAAAGGCACCATAACATTCGTTTTCAATGAGGTTGGCAAAACCACGAGGCAACTTGGCATGATGAAGCCCGGCGAATGCATATGGAACATCACTGGACCCCTTGGAAACCCTTCAGAAATCAAGTATTTCGGCAAAGTCTTATGCGTGGCTGGCGGGGTCATGATTGCGCCAATGCTTTTGCAGGTTAAAGCTTTGCGGGAAGCCGGAAACACCGTTGTGACGGTTATAGGCGCCCGCATAAAGGAACTTCTGTTCTTCAAAGAGGAGATGAAGGCACTAAGTCACAGGCTTTACGTGGCGACAGACGATGGTTCCGAGGGCTACAGGGGCTTAGACTTTCTAAAGGATGTTTTAGCCAGCGAAAAGTTTGACCGTTGCGTCGCAATGGGTCCCGTTGCCATGCTCCAAACGGTTTGCGAGTTAACAAGACCATGCAAGATTCCAACCATTGTGACGCTTATGCCCATAATGGTGGACGGCATGGGAATGTGTGGTGTTTGTCGTGTGAATGTTGGCGGGCAAATGAAGTTTGGGTGTGTGGATGGTCCAGAGTTTGACGGGCATCTTGTGGATTTTGAGGAGCTTATTAAGCGTCAGCGCATGTTCCTCCCGGAGGAGCGTTTAAGCGCCTTGTTGTGGGAGCTTGGAGGGTGTAGCTGTGGCGGAAAGTGAATCCAAACCCAAAATTAAGAAAAAGGCTGTTCCTATGCCTAAACAGCCGCCTGAAGTGCGAAAGCACAATTTTAACGAGGTGGCTTTGGGCTATACGGAAGAGCAAGCCCTTGAAGAGGCAAGTCGCTGTCTGCAGTGTCCCAAACCGCAATGTGTGAAAGGCTGCCCGGTGGAAATTGACATTCCAGCCTTCATTAAACTGCTTAGGGAAGGCAAATATGAGGAAGGTATAAGGAAGATCAAGGAAAAGAACAGCCTTCCAGCCATTTGCGGACGGGTCTGCCCCCAAGAAGAACAATGCCAAATGATGTGTGTGCTTGGCAAGGTCGGCGACCCCGTTAGCATTGGCAGACTTGAAAGGTTTTTGGCGGACTGGGAAAGAGCCAAAGGCTTTACAATTCCAGAAAAGGCGCCGCCCACAGGCAAAAGGGTTGCCGTTATAGGCGCTGGACCAGCCGGTTTGACCGCTGCGGCTGACTTGGCGAAGCTTGGACATGAAGTGGTTATTTTTGAGGCTTTACATCTTCCAGGCGGCGTGCTTGTTTATGGTATTCCAGAGTTTCGACTTCCCAAAAGCATTGTGCAAGCGGAAGTGGACTACATTAAGAAGCTTGGCGTTGAGCTTAAGCTCGGCTATCTTATTGGCAGAACCTACACGATTCCAGAACTGCTTAAAGACGAGGGATTCGACGCAGTCTTCATTGGGACTGGCGCCGGCTTACCCCAGTTTTTAGGCGTGCCCGGCGAGAACCTCGGCGGAATCTACTCAGCCAACGAATTCCTCATTAGAGTCAACCTGATGAAGTCTTACGCCTTCCCAGAATATGACACGCCAATACGAATTGGAAGGCATGTTGCAGTTATCGGCGGCGGAAACGTCGCCATGGACGCCGCCCGCTCGGCGCTTCGCTTAGGCGCCGAACAAGTCTGCATAGTTTACCGCCGCTCTAGAGAGGAGATGCCAGCCCGCAAAGAGGAGATTGAGAACGCTGAAGAGGAAGGAATAATCTGCAAGTTTCTAGCAGCGCCAACAAGGTTCATCGGCGACGAAAAGGGCTGGGTTAAACAGATGGAATGCATACGTATGGAGCTTGGACCACCCGACGAGTCTGGAAGACGCCGCCCAGTGCCAGTTAAAGGCTCAGAGTTTCTAATGGACGTGGACACCGTCATAATCGCCATTGGACGAACACCAAACCCAATAATCCAACGCACAACAGAGGGCTTAGCTGTCACAAAATGGGGCACAATAGTGACCGACGAAAACGGCAAAACAAGCCTTGAAGGCGTCTACGCAGGAGGCGACATAGTCACAGGCGAAGCAACAGTTATAAGCGCCATGGGAGCTGGAAAAAAAGCCGCTAGAGCTATTCACGAATACTTGATGAGTAAAAAATAAACCAAAAACCTATTCGTTGCTCTTTTCACGTGAAACCAGTCTTTCCAAAGCTTTGATAGTTTCCTCCATTCTTAAGATGTGTTTTTCCATAATACTAATGTGTTTCGCGATATGTTTTCTTTGTTTATCAACCAAGCGTTCATGATGGTAAAGCCCAATTATTTCAATAAATTATTAAAACTATAACAATTACTTCAAGTATTTCGACGATCATCAATTCATAACTCCTTGAAGCTTTATAATACCGTTCATAGCAAAAGTGCTATAAATTTCTTCCAAAATCACGGCATAAAGTTTAATTTTGAGCTGTTAACTTTTCAAGGTGCAAGGGTGCCTCAAGCATGGTTACGACGTATCTTGACAAGATTTTTAATCCTAAAAGTGTGGCAGTTGTGGGTGCCAGCGACGAGGAGGGTTCTGTGGGCTGTGCTTTGATGAAGAATCTTCTTGAATCCGGCTTTGAGGGGGAAGTTTTCCCTGTAAACATTCGGAAAAAGGAGATTTTAGGCGTTAAAGCCTACCAAAGTGTTTTACAGCTTCCTAAAACTGTTGATTTGGCGGTTATTGCCACTCCGGCGAAAACTGTTCCAGAAGTGGTTGAGCAGTGTGGAAAGGCTGGAATAAAAGGGTTAATCATCATTAGTGCTGGTTTTAAGGAAATCGGCCCGGAAGGCAAGGCCTTGGAGGACAAGATTCTCGAGATTAAACAGAAGTATGACCTGCGCATTATTGGACCTAACTGTTTGGGGATTATACGTCCAAGCATACGCTTAAACGCCACGTTCATTAATAAGATGCCCCGCCCTGGCAACGTCGCCTTCATAAGCCAGAGCGGAGCCCTCGGCACAGCCATACTGGACTGGGCTGTTCACGAGAACATAGGCTTCAGCTACTTCGTTTCCGTGGGCTCGATGATAGATGTGGACTTCGGCGATTTAATAGACTATTTCGGAACAGACCCGAAGACCCGTAGCATCCTAATGTATGTGGAGGGCATAACCAACGCCCGCAAATTCATGAGCGCCGCCAGACACTTCGCAAGAACAAAACCCATAATCATTGTTAAGGCTGGAAAATACGGCGAAAGCGCAAGGGCGGCAGCATCCCACACTGGCTCGCTTACAGGCGAAGACGACGTTTACGAAGCAGCCTTCAAACGGGCTGGAATAGTGCGAGTTGAAGAAATAGCTGACCTATTTAACTGCGCCGAAGTCTTGGGCATGCAGCCCCTGCCAAGGGGGCCAAATCTGGCGATAATAACCAATGCTGGCGGTCCCGGAGTGATGGCCACCGACGCCATCATAGGCATGGGTGGCAAACTTGCAAAGCTTAGTCCTCAGACAATGGACTACCTCAACAGTGTTCTCCCACCATACTGGAGCCACGGAAACCCCGTAGACATCCTTGGAGACGCGAGGGCGGATCGATATAAGGCTGTTTTGGACGCTGTTTTAAACGACGAAAATGTTGACGGAATCCTTATAATCTACACGGCTCAAGCGGTGGCTGATCCCGTTGAAATCGCCAAAAGCATTGTGGAGCTTATTAAAAACAAGGGGCAAAGAGGCAAAACCATACTAACCTCCTTCATGGGGAAAAAAGACGTTGAAGAGGCAAACCTAATACTCAACGCCAATGAGATTCCCACCTTTTCCACACCTGAACAAGCGGTTAAAACATACCTGTACATGTACAAGTACAAGCGAAACCTCGAGCTTCTCTATGAGACTCCTGAAGAACTGCCCGTCGACGTTTCTCCGCCTAAACTGCCTATAATGGCTATTTTGAGGAATGCGGCTATTGAAAATCGTGAAGTGTTGACGGAGTTTGAAGCCAAAAAGATTTTGGAGTTCTACAATATCCCAGTGGTTAAGACTTATGTGGCTAGGGATGAGGATGAAGCTGTTGCCATAGCCTCTCGGATAGGCTATCCGGTGGTTCTAAAGATTCTCTCACCCCAAATAATCCACAAGACGGATGCGGGCGGTGTAGCTTTAGACCTTAAAAGTGAAGATGAAGTTAGGGAAGCCTTCCGAACCATAATAAAAAATGCGAAGAGATACAACCCCAATGCTGAAATCCTAGGTGTAACCGTTCAACCCATGATTAAGAAGCGTGGTGTTGAGGTTATTCTTGGCTCGAAGAAGGACATAGTCTTCGGTCCCGTCATCATGTTCGGCATGGGCGGCGTGGGCGTGGAGTTATTCAAAGACTACTCTGTGGGTCTGCCGCCGCTGAACCAGACCTTGGCTCGGCGTATGATGGAGGAGACAAAAGTCTATCAGCTTCTGAAAGGCTTCAGGGGGATGCCTCCAGCCAACATCAAACGCCTCGAAGAAGTCATGGTTTTGTTCTCGCATCTACTCATAGATTTTCCGCAGGTAAAGGAGGTTGACATAAACCCGCTTGTAGTGGATGAGAAGGATGTTATAGCCATCGACGCCCGCATAATAATTGACAAGGAACTTGTTTTCAAGAAGGTGGAGCCTCACCAGCACTTGGTAATCAGCCCATACCCCAAGAAGTATGAGACCTTGTGGAAGATGCGGGACGGCAGAACAGTGCTTTTAAGGCCGATAAAGCCGGAAGATGAACCTTTATGGCTTGAAATGTTCCAAAACTGTTCTGAGGAGTCTATCCGCTATAAGCTGTTCCAGACGCTTAAGCACATGCCCCACGAGGTTAGAGTGCGCTACTGCAACATAGACTATGACCGCGAAATAGCCATAGTCGCCGAACTAACAGAAAACGGCAAAAGAAAAATTATTGGAACAGCCCGAGTGAGCATAGATCCAGACGGAAAAAGCGGCGAATTAGCCTTTCTAGTGGCAGATCCATGGCAAGGACTAGGCTTAGGAACAAAACTCGTGGATTACGTAGTTGAAATATGCAAAGAAAGAGGCCTAGAAACAGTATACGCCTTCATGGTTCCAGACAACCTCAAAGCCATAGAGCTCATGAAAAAATTCGGTTTTACATTGAAATATACGGAGGAAGGTGTGATAAAAGGAACCCTGAACCTAAAAGAAGAGGGCCAGCAAACGAAAGCGGAAGAGAAGGCTTTAACATCTAAAATGGCAGAAAAGCAAATGGAATTAAAAGAAAAAGAGGCTCTCACAGGTTAAGGCTGCAGTCCAGTTATTGATGGAACAGTCACTTGAGTTTTTCAAGTCTTACAGCACAAACTTTGAGCTCTGGGATCTTTGCCTTAGGATCTAACGCGGCAATGGTTAACTTGTTTGCAGCAGTTTCAGCGTAGTGGAATGGTATGAACACTACTCCGGGCTGTACCTTGTCGGTGACTTTTGCTTTAATTGTTATTTCTCCTCTGCGGCTTATTACCTTTATTTTTTCGCCGTTAACTATCCCAAGTTTGTTTGCGTCAACAGGGTTAATTTCAACATATCCCTCTGGAGCCTGCTCTATCAGCGTTGGAGATCTGCGCGTCATGGTTCCCGTGTGGAATTGATGTAGCTGCCTGCCTGTGGTTAAGATAAACGGATATAAACCGTCGGGTTGTTCAGCTGGTGGATTATATTCTACCGGAGTGAATAGACCAAGCCCGCGGGTGAACTTATCCTTATGGAGGAATTTGGTCCCAGGGTGATCTTTTGTTGGGCAGGGCCATTGTAATCCTTGCTCTTCAAGTTCGGGGCGGTCGTAGGTTATTCCCCCGTATATTGGAGTCAGCTTTGCAATTTCGTCCATAATTTCTTTTGGTGAGCTATAATTCATACCATTGTAGCCCATCCGCCTGGAAAGTTCCATTATGATTTCCCAGTCGGCTTTCGCTTCTCCAGGCGGATCTACTGCTTTGCGGATTCTTTGCACTCGCCGTTCCGTGGAGGTGACTGTTCCATCCTTTTCAGCGAAGCATGCGCTTGGGAGAACAACGTCTGCCAGTTCTGCTGTTTCTGACATGAATATATCTTGAACAACCAGAAAGTCAAGTTTTTCGAGTTGCTCACGGACATGGTTGATGTCTGGATCTGAAACCATCGGGTTTTCACCCATAATATACAGTGCTTTGATACTGTCTCCAGCGGCGTTTATCATTTCAACAACCGTTAATCCTGGCTTTGGAGGAAGCTTAACACCCCATGCGTCTTCGAACTTTTTACGGACTTCTTCCAAGTCCACCCTTTGATAGCCAGAATAGACGTTTGGCAAAGCCCCGACGTCGCATGCTCCTTGGACATTGTTTTGGCCCCTGAGCGGATTAACCCCCGTGCTTTCTTTACCTACGTTGCCCGTTAACATAGCAAGGTTTGCTATTGAAACGACGTTGTCAACGCCTGTTGTATGCTGAGTTATACCCATTGAATAAATTATTGTTGCTCTTTCAGCTTTAGCGTACAAGCGAGCGGCTTCCCTAATTTTTTCCGCTGGAACAGTAGTGATTTTCTCGACATATTCTGGCGTGTATTTTTCGACTACTTTCTTAAAAGCTTCGAAGTTTTCAGTTCTGGTTTTTATGAATTCCTCGTCGTGCAAGTTTTCAGATATTATAACGTTCATCATTCCGTTCAGCAGCGCAACATCTGTTCCAGGCTTATGGCCTAAATAGATTGTTGCGAAGTGGGCTAAATCTATGAATCTTGGATCTGCAACTATCAGTTTGCTTCCCTTACGGACAGCTCTCAATATTCTTGTGGCAATTAGTGGATGCTGTTCGGTTGTGTTAGAACCTATCACAAAGATGACATCAGCGTTTTCTATTTCATCTATAGAATTGGTCATGGCACCGCTGCCAAAAACAGACGCTAAGCCAACCACAGTGCTGGCGTGGCACAGACGAGCACAATGGTCAACATTATTCGTTCCAATAACCGCCCTCGCAAACTTCATGATTAAGAAGTTTTCCTCGTTGGTGGCTTTAGCTGAACCGAAGACACCTATGGCGTCTGGTCCATAGTTTTTCTTAATCTCCAAAAGCTTTTCAGCCACCAACGAAAGAGCCGTATTCCAGTCTGTTTCCCTAAATTTTCCATTTTCATCACGAATTAACGGTTTAGTTAAGCGGTCGGGATGATGTATAAATTCATGCGCGCTCCATCCCTTGATGCAAAGTCGTCCTTGTCCAGGGCCTTTTTCATCGGGTAGTACGCCGACAACTTTCCCATTGCGAACTTTTAGGTAAAGTGTACAACCTGAACCACAGTATGGGCATACTGTTCTAACTTTTTCCACCATTTCCTTCACCTCTTCTCAAGCTTGCTTACAACGTTCAGGTTTTGGATTTTATGATACGTGTACCCTACTTCTTCTAAGCTGGCGCCCATTGCTAGGTCCAGCAGTTGCAGATAGAAGAACACTGGCAGATTGTATTGGGGTATGTCCTTCCGTGAAGCCATAAATTGTCCCATGTCAAACTGGTAGAAACACTGTGGACAAATTACGGCCAAACAGTCAGCTCCAGAATCCTTAATGTTGCCAAGCTTGTCACCTAAAAGCCTGTAAGCGCCTTCACGTGCACCATAAGTCATCAGAGCCCACCCGCAGCACAACGTTTTCATGTCGTAATCTGCTGGCTTAGCCCCTAGAGCGGCTATAAACTCATCTAAAGTTGTAGGGTCAAATGGATTATCGAACTTCATAACTTCTTTAGGGCTTAGAATGTGGCAGCCGGTGTGAGCGGCTATTGTAAGTCCCGAAAGCGGGCGCTTAACGCTGTTTTTCACCTTTTCAATTCCAACATCATCCCTTAACACTTCAATGAAATGATACACCTTTGCCTTGCCTTTATAAGAATGTCCCGTGTCGGCAATGATTTCGTTAACCTTGTCCTTCAGCTCTTTATCCTCATCTAATTTATGGATGGTATTTCGAAGAGTGTAGGTGCATCCATTACATACGGTTATAATGTCAAGGTTTTGTTCTTCTGCAACTGCAAGGTTTCTGGCAGCAATCGCAAGCCAAGTCAAGTTATCAACTATCCCTACACCTACAGGCTCCGGACAACATGTGAATTCATTAACATCAACAAGTGTTATGCCCAAATTTCCAAGGGTCCTATATGTCGACTTTTCCACCCATGGAAGCCTCACCGGAACGAAGCAGCCTTTAAAGAAGGCGTATTTTCTGCTCATTTCCCTCCAACCACCTTAGCCTTCAACCCAGTTTTTGTGGCGATTTTGTCGAGATCGGCAACATTCCTCTCCTCGATTGGTTTAAGTCCAAAGTTGCCTCGCACCCTATTCATGTAAGCACTCACTGGAAAAGCGTAGCCCGTGGTCAGAACCTGCCTTATCTCCTCTCGGACAGCCTCATGAGCGTATCCCTTTTCAAAGGCTTCTGCCTTTAAAGCCTCTATAACCTCGACTGGTTTAACCTCATATGGACAAATTTCCTCGCATTTGTGACATGAAACGCAAAGCCATATATTCGGATTTTTCTCTGGCTCTGCAGCGCTTAACACGTTGTTGATGAAAGTGTTTGTCGGTGAAAAGTCATTTGCGTATATTGCTGGATCTACAAGAGCGCAGGTATTGCATTGCATGCAAATCTCAACTTTAGGATATTTTTCCAGAAGTTTGCCCTTTGCCTTGTACTGTACTTTAACTGGCATTTTCCATCACCCTTAACTTAAGTTTAATTAAGAAAGATTGTGAGTTGTTATTAATTTTTTCTTTTGAAGATAACATTTCTCGATGCAAGAAAATAAAAAAGAGGAGTTAGTAAAATGGGCTATTGCTGTCTTGTTGCTGGAGGCTTTCGCGCTTTAATGACGGCCATCCAGATAGCGCAAGATATTAAACCGATTGTCCCGAGCTTTCCGCCGAAGCCGGGGAATATGTACCATAGGAGAAGGTTTAAAATGCCGAGGATTACACCGACTGCTAGGAAGTCGTAGAGTTTGGGTAGAACCTTTCGAGAAGCCATTCCAGCATAGGTTCCAGAGGCAATTATTGCCGCAAGATAGGTGGCGTTTGCATAGTTAAACGGTTCTTTAGCCAACAGCGGAGCAATTATTCCACCAAGCAATGCTACGATTGCCGAACCGATAACTGCATCGTTTCCCTTAGGTCCACCGGCAGCCTTCTCTCGAACGAGAATTGTTAACATTATACCTGTGACGCCAGCGAGTATCCCTGCTATCCACAGATCTACGGGATATGACGCTATTTTAGCCAGAGGGTCGCCTGTGTAATAGTTCACTGGATGTATGGCGTAAAGTATGATTATGCCGATGTTTAAGGCGATGAAACCCATGGTTCCGGCTTTGCCGCCCCAACCGACAAACACGTTAAGAAGTGCAATGACCACCAGAGAATGTATTATTCCTATTAAAATTAGATAGTACCACTCTGGAATAACTGCCTTAGAAGACATTCCCATAAAGGCGGCGCTGTAACTTGTCACGGCGTATAGTGGCTCTTTAAAGAATAAGCCAGCCACGATACCGACAATGGATGCTGCTATGACGGGGCCTTGTCCCAAATTGTGATTAATGAAGTAAGACGAAACCGCTGAAACTACTGAGATCAAAGGCAGCCAAGCATGTTTTCTCTCAAATTTCACTCGAACCCCTCCCTTTTATGCTAAGTCTCACGCACAATTCACGTATTTAATACTTGCCAAACAAGTGCATCGGAAAACATCATTTTTATGGCACTTTTTAAACGATATCCGTTGGATGAAAATTTTACCAAAAGCTTAAACGGCTGTTTCTACAATCTAATCGAATTCAAATTTAAGAAAGTGTTAAAAGCTTGGAATAATTGCATTAAGGTTGAGATGAGAAATGAAGACTACAGCCCTTAAAGAACATAAATGCTTCTGTTGCGGCGGAGTTATCAAAAGGGGCGAAGAATGTTTCGTGTTCATTGTCAACCCCGAAAACCCAAGCAAGAGCGAGTTCGACGTTATATACACCTGCGCAAAATGTGCTGAAGAAGAGGCTTGCCGAAGAAGGATTAGACAGAAAGGCGTGACAGTTTAGCTAGTTTCTATAGTTCACGGTTGTTTTAATTTTTGGAATTTCTACCTCCAAGGCTTCATTATTGTTGCACCGCATAACTATATTTTCAACCTGTAGCTCCTCAACTGGAAGGTCAAGCTTCCAGCAAACATCTTCAACACATATCTGCAAGCCGTCATCAGCCTTGTTGACAGTTATTCTATGGTCTCGACAACGGCATTGCATTAAAACCCTAACGTAATTTTCATCTTCAAAAACGTCTATTAAAGGTTCTTCAATATGGGGAAGCGGAATAAAATGTTTAACTGTTGGGCTTTCAAATTTCTCCTCAAACACATACTTCCTCTTTAAGAGTTTCTCCATAGGCTCCAAGGGATTCTCTTCGCCCATTTTTTCTTCCTCTTTGAGGCTTTCCACTAATTTTCTAGCTAAAATTTTGCAGAAGACATCTATGTTTCGCAAGGCTTCCTCAAAATCGTCACTCATAAGTTTTCCTCTAATGAATTATTGCCAATAATCCTATTTAACTTTGTTTGTTCTAAGCATAGCTGAATTCTAGTTAACCATTTGCAAACTATTTCTTTTCTATTGTCAAAGGTAAAGTTCTAACATGTTTTACTGCCCGAACCACGTCGCCAGCATATTTGCTCGGGTCCTCTAATGCTCTGTTTATGGCAATTTCAGCTATCGTTGCACCTTTGTCAGCAATTTTGCTCAGACATGACAAAATGGATCTTATATAAGGGATTTCTGGGGCTTCCCGCATGAGTCTATTTGACTCTATTTCCAATGTTTTTCGAAGCTCTAAGAGCTGGTTTGCAACTTTTAGGTCCCTTGCAAAAAGGCATTCAATAGACTTTTGAAGGATTGTTTGGGTTAACTCGCTTAGGTGGAACATTCTATTAATAAAGTCCTCGTGAAGTCTGTTTCTGTAAACTTCCATCTCGAGGACTTCTCTAGCCAAATCTTCAGAATAGTCTGCGACAAGCTCCAAATATTGGAGTATAAGCCTTGCGGCTGGTATAAATATCACATCCACCATGCCGATTTCTTCAGCTATAGCCGGCTTGACCTGTGCTGATAAGAGTAGCCGCACCGCCAAATAGTATATTTTGTCAGCCTCGTCTTCTCGGGCTATTGCTTCCTCCACAAGGTCATAGTTTTTATCTTTAAAGCCTAGCATCGCCTCAGAAAGTATTGTTGACGCTATAAGGGCGAGCCTTCGGATAAGCATATCAAGCTTAAACTTTGTAACGTCAATGGAACACTGCAAAAGGATGTTCTTAGGAGTTTCCTCGAGAATGCCGAGTCCTATGAGCTTTTGAACGATTCTTCGCACTTCGTCAACATGATTTTTTCCAATGCGGTTTGCGGAAATTACCCGTATGACATCGCGTCCAAGAATATAACTTCCAACAATTATCCTCTCGAGCATGCCGGGTTCGTCACATGCGTCCGCATTGACTATGTATTCGTCTGCTTCCTCTCGTTGTGCCACATGTCTGGGCATTATTTTTAGGGAACCGTCTTTTTCTGGAATTAAGAATAATATGTCTTTTGGCCTTATGCCCTGCTCTTTGACCCATTCGTTTGGAAGGGAAACAGTAATTGTTGAGCGCCCTACTCTTTGTACTTTTCTAATTTCCATGCTTTTACCTCTATTTACGGTATTTACTTTGACATATTTATTTATTCTATATTTTCTATTTACGTTAGATATATATTTTTCGCTTTGCTCTATATATCACGCAGATGTAAAGGAGGTTGATGTGAAATGTCTGAATGGAAAACCGTAAGCATAAGGCAAGAGCTAATAAAAGAAATCGAAAGAATCATCAGAACTGGACGTTACCGCAGCATATCAGAGTTCGTCTCAGAAGCCATAAGACTACGCCTCGAAGAACTCATGCGGGCTGAGGGCATTCCAGCCTCCAAGCGTGAAGAGCTTTTGGCGATTCCGGAGCAGCTGTTATACACTCCGAAGCATACGTGGGCGCAAATAACTCCTGAGGGAAACATCCGTGTGGGTGTTTCAGACTACGCTCAGAGACATCTCAAGGGCATAGCTAACGTCATGACGGATCCCGTTGGTAAGGAAGTAGCCAAAATGGAGCCTTTCGGTGTGGTTGAAACTTGGATGTTTATGTTCGACTTGTACTCACCTGTAAGCGGCAAAATCGTTAAAGTTAATGAAAAATTGAAGGACAAGCCTTACTTGGTGAATGAGGATCCATACGGCGAAGGCTGGATAGTGGAAATTAAACCCAAGAACTCTTTAACGCTTGAGGAGGAGCTTAAAAGCCTTCTAAGTTCTAGGGAATACAACAAGTGGGTCAGCAAGCTTGAGGGTAGACTTCGCGAATAACCCTTACCCCCCCCCTTTTTCTTTGGTTTTTGAT
>Ga0209080_1000233_pt1 | contig 42609 bp, 57 predicted proteins | sample JNZ110809AmetaG_FD_184123 | JGI IMG/M metagenome (GOLD analysis project Ga0209080, IMG submission 184123) | Hot spring microbial communities from Jinze hot spring, China to study Microbial Dark Matter (Phase II) - JNZ 110809A (SPAdes) (version 3) ...
TTCTTCCTTCTTCTTTTCTTCTTTCGTCTTCGTCTCAGTAGATGATGCAACTGTAGCACTCTGTATGCCTTCTATTTTAATATCAGGGTTTATTTGCATAAGTTTTTGTGCTAAGATTATTGCTTTAGTGTTTGCAGATGCAATTGCTTTTGGCATTAACTCTGGGATTGGTATTACAGTTTCTTCAGCAATTTTATTCGCTATTTTAGTTGCTTTCATAATTATTAGTTGCATAGTTTCATGTGTAGGTATAACTGCCTCTATAGATAATTTAAAAGCACTTCTTACTGCATTAATTATACTTGTACGGTATTCTTCTATGTTTAACTTTAATTCTTCCCCGGTTAGCACCCTCCCTTTATAGTATATTGATTTAAGTTTCAGTTTTACCTCAATAGGTTTTATGTTTAATCTTTTTAGTATATCTGCTAAGTCTTGACTTATTACATCTCCAATTTTTGCCACCACCGTATCCTTTGTTATCCATATCGATCCTTCTTCAATTTTTATTGGGATCTTAAGTGCATTCAATTTGCTTATTATTGGGCCGGGGGTCATCCCTGTATTTCCAGCAGGTACAATTATATCATTTTGTGCTATATCCCCTGCTTTTGCTTCTGTATATACCTTATTCTTTTCTAGTAACGTTATAATTGTAAATGGATTTTCATTCAGAAATATGAATGCATTTTGATCACTTAATTGCGCTTCTAGTTTTTCTATATTTTCTAATTTCTTTTCACACTTTTCAAGGGCTTTTTTAAATAGGCTGTTTTTCGCTATCTTTAAATGTATACCTCTTTCTCTCAATATCTTTCTTATTTCTTGTAATTGTTGAGTTCTTAACCCCCTTATTGATGCTATAGCTAAAATCTCATTTGAACGTATTAATTGAATAAGTTCTTCTAAGATTCTTTGTTTCCTTACACTTTTAGGCTGCTTTTTTATAGATGTTTTAAGCATTTATATCACCTCATAAATTAACTTTCACTGGTTTACCCATGGTGGTCTTTACGTATATGGATTCGATGTTTTTTAAGCTCTTAAACTTTTCCCTTATCCTTGAGATCACAGTTAATGCATTTTCCAGAAGTCTTTCTGTCGGCATATCTTCTTTTCCAATGATACATTGTACTACTGGTTGATTTCTCATCCTAATCCAAATAGTATTTTGAGCTTTACTTAATATGGAAGATAAATCTCCTGTGGGTGGTATTGGTTCTGGCATTTTATTTCTTGGCCCAAGTATAGATCCCAATTGTCTACCTATAATCGGCATATAATCTGCTCTTGCTATAAATATGTCATGGGTTTCTGCAAGTTTTCTAATTTCCTTTTTATTTGAAGCTATTTTATCTAACATATCTCTACTTATTATTGTTTGTACTCCCATATCCTTCGCTCTTACTGCAAATTCTCCATCTCCAAATACGCATATTTTAACAGGTTTACCTACTGGATGTGGAAGTATAACCTTTTCATTTATCCTATTTTCTGGTCTCTTTAAGTCTATATCTTTTAAATTTATTATGAGTTCAACTGACTGTACAAAATTCCTCTTTTTAGAAGTATTTTTTGCTTCTTCAAGGGCTCTTCTTAAATTATCTTCTAAGGATGACATTTAACTCTCCTCTCTTAGTATTTCATCATATTTACCTTCATCTATTTCACGTTGTACAATTCTTGGATCTTTACCTTCCACGGTGACACCCATACTAACACAAGTACCCAGAATTTCCTTTACTGCAGCTTTAAGTGTTTTTGCTAATAATTGTGGTCTCTTAATTTTAGCTATTTTCACGGCTTGTTGGATTGTTAAATTTCCAATCTTTTTATCATGAGGGCTTCCAGAACCCTTCTCAACTTTTAATTCTCTAAGTATTAATGCTGCTGTTGTTGGTATACCTACTTCCACATTGAATTCCTTTGTTTCAACATCAATATTTACCGTGACTGGTACTCTCATCCCTAAGAATTCCTTCGTTTTTTCATTTATCAAATTAACTACTTGCATTACATTTACCCCAAGAGGGCCTAAAGAAGGTCCTATTGGAGGCCCTCCAGTAGCTTTCCCTCCCTCCACTAGAAATGTAAAACTTTTCTTATTACTTTTCATTCACTTCACCCATTACTATAAAATTATGTCGCTAATGTCTTTCTCATATTCTTTCTATTATATTTTTCTCAAAGGTTTATGTCTTAGTAGATTTTCTAATAGCATCCGCACTTATAGTTATTGGTAATGTATATGCTACTTCAAGTAATTCTATAGTTACCTCCCCTCTTTCAACATTTATTTTTGTAAGTTTTCCAGTCATACCCCTAAATGGCCCACTCACTACTTCTACAATGTCTCCAATATTTAATCCTTCGAGAGATGATTTTGGTATAAGGAATTTCTCTATTTCACTTATGTCTATGATTCCTGGAACCCATCCCTTAACATGTTTTATTCCACTTATTGCCTTTTCAATTTTTGTTGCATCTGTTACTTCAATAAATATGAATCCACTTATATTCCTCGGTGCTATTATAGATAAAACTCCAATATCACTTGAAATAGCCCTTGTCTCTATGAGCAACGCTACATTACTCTCTTGGCCGGCAGTTGTTCTAACGGTGTAATAGGGCGCCAAATAACATCACCTTGGGAGTGATTGTAATACTAATGATATCAATTGTATTATGAATCCATATATGCCTATCAATAATAATCCGAATAGACATATTCTCAATGTTAATAAGTATTCTTCCCAAGTTGGTTTACGTGATAATCTTAAAATCCTCTTAACTGATTCTCTGAAACTACTCATTGGTTTATCCCCAAACACCCAGTTATATGATGGATAATTCACCTATTTATTTTTTACAGGATTAATGCTAGTATTGCTTTTTGTACATGTAGTCTATTTTCTGCTTGATCCCATACAATGGATTTATCGGAATCTATAACTTCATCTGTGATTTCAAATCCACGGTGAGCAGGTAAACAATGCATTACTAATGCTTTTGGTGCTTGTGATAATAGTTTTGAATTAACTTGATAGGGTAAGAATACCTTTAACCTTCTTTCACTTTCTTCCTCTTGTCCCATACTCACCCATACATCTGTGTATATGAAATCAGCATCTTTTACAGCTTCCTCAGGAGATGTGAATATTTCAACTTTAGAACCACTTTCAGCGGAATTTATTTCTGCAAATTTCAATACTTCTTCTCTAGGAGTGTAACCCTTTGGTGATGCTATACTAATATTTACCCCAAGTTTCGTTGAGGCTATTATAAGTGAGCTGCAAACATTATTAGCTCCATCTCCAATAAATGTCAATTTTACACCTTTTAGATACCCCTTCTTCTCATATATAGTGAACATATCTGAAAGAGCTTGACATGGATGGTATAAGTCGCTTAAACCATTTATGACTGGTATCGTTGCTGCTTTTGCCATTTCTTCTAGATCTTTATGCTTATATACTCTCGCCATTATTCCATCAACATACCTACTTAAAACTTTTGCAGTGTCACTGACGGTTTCTCCTCTTCCAAGTTGCAATTCATTCCAATTTAAATATAAAGAGTTGCCACCTAATTGTTGCATTGCTACTTCAAAAGATATCCTAGTTCTAGTTGATGGTTTTTGGAATATCATTGCAAGCGTTTTACCTTTTAATAGTGGTTTAACTTTTTCACCAGCATAATATTCCTCTTTTAGCTTCTCTGCCAGCTTCATTATCTTCCATAGTTCTTCTGGTGTAAATTCTTGAAGTGTGAGAAGATCTTTACCTTTCAGTGACATGTATACCACTGTAAATCATATAAGTAAAGGTAATTTAATAAAACTAGTGTTATTACTCTATTAATTTTTGTAGAAGCCATTTTTCATCAAATTTTATAAGATCTGTGTATTTTTGTCCAGTTCCCATGTATAGTATTGGTTTCTTTGTTGCAAACATTATTGAAAGTGCTATTCCTCCTTTAACATCTGCATCAACTTTTGTTATTATTGATCCACTGATTCCTACGTATTCATTAAACTTCTCAGCTTGTGTTAATGCATCATTTCCTGCAAGTGCATCTCCAATAAATATAGTGTAATCGGCATCTATTACTTTTACAATTTTTCTTAATTCTGCCATTAAGTCTTTATCAGTATGCATTCTACCTGCAGTATCAATTAATACTATTGGTATTTTATGTGCAGAAGCGTGATTTACAGCATCATATGCTACTGCAGCTGGGTCTGCACCATATTTATGTTTAATCATTTTTAACCCAAGATTTTTTGCATGAATCCATAATTGTTCTTCAGCACCAGCTCTAAAAGTATCACTACAAGCCAGTATGGATTGTATACCATTTTCCTTAAACATGTATGCAAGTTTTGCTATAGTAGTCGTTTTTCCACTACCATTTACGCCTACAAATACTATTTTTACTGGTATTTTTCCCTCTTTCCTCCTATTGTATATTTCATTTTCCAAATTTATTTCTCCAGAATCCCTTATTAAATCAATTATTGCATTCTTTATTGCTTCTTTAACTCTTTCACCAATCTTCTCTCCCCTTGGAATTTTAGTACCCTTTAGTGAATCAAATATTCTTCTTTCTAAGTATTCCGCAACGGGATATGCAACATCACAACTTAATAACTGTATTTTCCATTCAAAAAGTATTGGTTCTAAATCTTCTTCAGATAATGTTTTTGTGGAAGCAATTTCAATTACTTGTTTTATAGCATTTTTCAGTTTAGTAAACACTATTGATCATCCTTTTCTCTCTTTTAATTGTTGAAGTAATGTGCTTAATTGATTTTGAAGATATTGTATACCACTTATGGTTTCATTTAATTTTTGTTGTATTTCAATTTGTTGTTTCTGAAGTATTTCCATCCTCTTTTCAAGTATTTCCTTTACGTATTGGTTTGGTCTCTTAATTATTACATTGGAACCAACATTGATATAAGCATTTTCATTATCTATTATTATTGCATCCACCATTATCGATGATCCAAGCGGTAAAATTACTCTACAGTTTTTCTCTATTTTACTTATTTCATTTAATGTTTCAAGTGAAAGTTGTAGGTCTATTAATTGCTTTTGTATAGCTTCACTTTGCTCCTTTAATGATTCTGCAATTGAGTTAAGCATATTTATCTGAGCATATATTCTTCCAGCTTCTTCTTCAATCTTCTTTTCACTTATATCACTCATGCATCTTTTCCCTCCATAAGCTTTGTATTAAACTATTTTTCGTATCTTTTGGATTTATAACTTCTATCGAGGTGATTCTTATGCTCCCTCTTTTAACCCTATGTATACTGCCTAAACTTGAATATGCTCTTTCAATTGCATGCTCTGGAATTAATCCTGGAATATCTAATGTGAATTTCATAGTTTCTCCATTTCTAAGTGTTATATCACCTTTTACACGATATATGTTTATACTCATAATTTAAATCAACCCCTCCAAGACTCTTTCTATATGTGCTATTTCAGGACCTGTGGATGCGCTTCCAACAAGTATTCCATTAGAATTAGCCACTATTCCAACCCCCACTATTGGGAACCCTGCATTAACAGTTCCAACATCCACTTTTACTTTTAGTATCTCACTTATATTTTTTAGTTCTTCTTCTGATGCCATTGGATGCACTATACATCCCCTGTTATTTGCTACTCCAACTGATCCAACAACTTTGTATCCAGCTATGGTGAACTTTTCAACTTCTACATCTAATACATCTCTTATGATTTCAACATCTTTTCTATCTAATTCTGGACTTACTATAGCAGCATTATCATTCGCCAGAATTACATTTCCTAAAGCTGTTATCTTACTTGGCATTGGTTCTACATTTATGTTTAATTCTGATCTTAGATAATTCAATTCTTCTGTTGATGTATAATATGGAACTACTAACCCATTTGAATTTCCAGCAGTTAATACCCCTAGAAGCACGGAATCACATAAATTAATTTGCAAAATTTTAACTTTCAATACCTCTTCTAATATGTTTACTACTTTATATGGTATATTTGATGGTGCTAATACATATTTATCAGTTGGGGAGAAAAATACCCCTATATTATTACTTCCATAAATTGAGAGTCTCTCTATCAAATTTATATTCCCTCAATTGTTTTCAGTAAATGGATATGCTTTTACAATCCCCTCAGAATCTTTAGTTACTCTAACCCTTATTTTTCTTGGTGGTTTCTGAATTCCTCTAGCCCATAAAATCTCATTCAATTCTGGCGTTATTATTATTTTATCACTTTTCATGTGTTTTGCTAAAAATGATCTTATAAATCTTACAGCTCTTGGCGTCCTTTTATTTCTAGGTACTATGTAAGCTATTCTTAATGGTATAGTGTATATACGCTCCAATACTATTTCTTCCTTTCCCTTACTCATAATTCTCCCTCACAATTTTAATTTTGTTTGACGCCAATGTCTAAGTTTTGGGTGCCTCCTAAATTTGCCTCTTGTCTTAACAATAACCCATAGTGGAACTGGTGAATTTTGTTTATTAGCTTTTGCCAATCTAAGTTTTCTACCTAAAGGTTTATAACGTGCCATAGACTACTCTTCCCTCCTCCATATAATTTTTGTCTGTGTCCTCTTACTAGTTAATTGAAGTAGAATGCTTTTTAATTGTTCGTCTGTTATCGGTATTTGTATTCTACCACTCTGTGCTAACTGTATCAATTGCAATTCCAATTGTTCAACAAGTTCTGGTTTAACCATCTTTAAATTCGCTAATCTACTTCTAGCTTCTGGTGTTAAAATCCTTCTTAATGCCTCTTGCTTTGCAGCCTCAATAGCCTCCCTCTTTTTTGCTTCCTCTATCCTTCTTCTAAGTTCTTCTACTCTTCTCCGTCTTATTTCTTCTAATTCTTCATCATATTCCTCATATTCATCTTCAATTTTATTCATTGTTCCCCCTCCAAATCATTTTGTTTTTGCTTCTTTAATTACAATGTACTTTCTTAACTCTGGGTTATCTTTTATTAAGCTTCTAAATATCTTATTTGAAGTTCTATGTAATAGTGATAAACCTTCTGGAGTTAGAGTCCTTCCCTTTCCCTCTACTCTTCTAATAAGCTTTGCCCCTTCAAGTTGTTGTAAAATCTTTCTAATAATTTTCCCTCCTCCCTTTCTAAAGTGGCTCTTTTTCGTTCCTCTTTGTTTTCTTCCTCCAAACTTTATCCTAAGAGTTTCAACCCCTACATGCCCCTGTAAATATATTTTTCGCAGTATTGCTGCTGCACGAATATACCACCAATCTGGATTTTCTGGAATTCTCTCTCTATGAACACCTGTTTTCACATATTGTGCCCATTGTGGAGGTTTTATTTGTGGGTAATTATTCTTTAGATTCTCAGCTAACTCCATTATCAATTTTTCTGCTGGAACTGCTTTAGGTGAAACCATTGAGCATCACCAAATTTTTAATCAGTCTTCAATCGTAATCATCTCTTATAAATTCTTTGCTTTCTATATAATGTTATCGTTTTTCCCCTAATATCTATTATTTCTGCGCTGAGCGTTGATGATATTTTTCTTCCTAAATCTTTTATGTCAATTTCATCTATTAGAGGCATAGATCTTAAAAATTTTATTTTTACAACTTCATGTTCGTTAAGCTGCCTATCTATTTCATTTAAAATATTTTCTGTTAACCCATTCTTTCCTATGTTTATTTTTGGTGCTTCATCTCTTACAGCAATCATCTTCATCTTCTTCTTTTCACTAATCTTTTCATCCATAGCTTTCAAATGAATAAGCATGAGACAGACTTATAAATAGTTTTCTTAAATTATTCATCTTTTCGAACTCTTCTCTTTATTAAATACCTCATTTTATTTCCACATCTATGACATGTGACTACTATATGAGGAGACCTTCTAGGTTTGATTCTTACGTGGCAATTAACCCCCGCTACAAGGAATGCATAACACTTGTGGCAAAATCTTCTTCTCCATTTTTTTGGTATTCGTATTCTAGCTTTCATACTTATCTTACGTGCTAACTCTACATATCTATCAGCTAACTCTGGATATTCATGGAATATCTCTTCCGCCATTTTAAATAGACGTTCTATACGTTCCCTACCTATTTCACGCACTCTTCTCCACACTAAATTAATAGATTTAAAAAACTAATATTTATTTGGTGTATAAATCTGCCTCCTTTAAATATAATTATTGGAGAGGCTGCTCTTGAACTTGTACCTAAAGAAATCTCCAATGATCCAATAATTGTACGAGATGCTAAGAGAAGAAGAAAAAAAAGTGATGAAATACTTTTAGATATTTCACGACATTATAAAGCTATGAAATCTATTGATAAATTTTGGAAGAGGGGTAGACCTGATATAACACATTTAACCCTATTAAACATATTAGGATTTCCAGCAAACAAACGGGGATTGATAAAAGTATATGTTCACACAATAAACGACTTTGTTATAGACATAGACCCAACAATACGTTTACCGAGAAACTACAATAGATTTGTTGGATTAATTGAACAATTGTTTAAAGAAAAACGTGTTCCACCTAAAAATGTAAAATCCCTAATGACTTTAAGGAGTTCAGATCTAAAAAGCTTAATAAAGGATATTTCTCCATCAAAAACAATCATACTAACCTCTGCTGGAGAGAGATTAACTCCAAATCAAATAGCGAAAGTATTGGTTAATGAAAGTAATCCAGTAATCATAATTGGTGGATTTCAAAGTGGAGAATTTTCTGAAGAAAATTTATCCTTAGCAGATATGAAATGCTCCATTTATCCAGAAACTCTTGATGCATGGGTTGTTGCTGCAATAGTAGTACATCAATATGAAATTGAAATTGGACTATACAAAGACATATGGGGTTAATCAGTGTTTCCAGCGTTAATCATCGGTTTAACCTCATTGACCCTCTTCACATCATCTATAGTAGATTTATTAGGTCTTCTAAATAAATGTTCTTCATAATTTTCAAAGGTTTAATATGAATAGAATTCATGAAGTAACCTAAAAATATGTACACTGATTATTAACTTAATTTCATTTGGAGTAATGATAGCTTGAATGCACCCTGGTGGAAATATTATGAAGTTGTAGAAATCATTTTGCACAAACTAACTAGCGTGTTTGAACAATATTCGTAAGAAGCGACCACTTTATATCATGAACCATATCCTTAATATCTTATACCAATACTTAACATAAGTAAATAATCACAATAAATCAGCCTATCAATCAATAACCACCAAAATGGGATAATAAAAGGAAGTTTTAAGAGATTGTATTAAACCAGAATGGTGGTGGACCGGGCGGGATTTGAACCCGCGACCCCCCGCATGCCAAGCGGATGCTCTTCCAGACTGAGCTACCGGCCCTCAAATAATACAAATCCTACTATAAATTAAAAGTTTAATAAGTAATAAAATTATCTTGGTTCATAATATTTGTTAAAGTCATTCTCTTATCTTCATGGTATTGTATATTCTTTCTAATGAACCTATCATTGCAAAAGTCTCTCATACTTATATTTGGTTTCTTATCCTTTAGTTATATGTACTCTTGTTGTATACTCTTTGGAAGTTTTGAAACCATGATCTTCTCTAATTTCTCTTTTGTTTCTTCTTCCCATATATACCATTGCAAGTTTTCAACCTATTCTAAGTAGCTCATTATTACTCCACCAGCATTTGCTAAGAAATCTGGTACCACTATAACTTCCTTCTTAGTCAGATATTCTTCTGCTTCTGTGTTGTAGGTCTATTAGCTCCTTCAATTATTGCTTTACCTGTAACTTTCTTCACATTTTCATGGTTATTTGATTTTTAATACACATTGTATTTGAATATTTACATCAACATATAATGGTGCCTTTGTATTTTCAATTATTTTTGCCCCTTCACTAAGATTTTAACAGGTTGACTAAGTTCAACATCACCATTAGATATACGCTCCAAGAATACAATCAGAGGATCAATCTTATCCATCTTTATACTAACTAAGAACCTGTGAGACTCCTCATTTCCCTATACGTGACAAGCGTATAAAGACGCCAAGCGAAAATAGATTGATCTCTTTTAAGAGGCATATCCAATAAACTTTTAACGCTTTAAATTAAATATAATGTTTTTCTGGATCAGAGATGTAAATTACCTCATATAGTTCTTGCGTAATTCGCTGAGTTTCTCTCGATACCGCTTTACTCTCTTATTCATTTTATTGTAATGTTGCCACCAGGGAGTGACGATAATGTTCACGAGTGGGCTTAATTAAGCGGATTTAAGTAGAGAGCCTATGCACGTAAGGTCTCGTCTCGAATGTGCTTTAGATAGTTTGGGTCTGTCTTTGGGAATAATGGTTTTCTCATCCTCAACCCATAGAAGTCCATTACTTCCTTTAAGTCCACCTCCCATAAAAATTCATATTCAGGAGAGCGTAGAACATGATGCTCCGCTAATAAGAGATCTGAAAATTTAATGAAGATTCTTATGAGGGGGAATCATCAGCTTGACGCGCAGCCCCATGTGCTCAAGCGTATCTTCAATGCCCACTCCTCTCAGGGGCAAGCACATCCCAAGAAGGCCTCATACAACCTCAATACAATGTTTTCTCCGCATATTGACTCAGCCTAGACCTGGCAGCACCAAGCCTCCCAGCAGCATCATGTATATCCGCTATCACACTAAACTTTGTACCGAAGATTTAAAAGGAGAGGCTATGTATAGGGCTCTAGAACTAGGAGTATTGGAGCCTCGGGCGGGATTTGAACCCGCGACCAACGGCTTACAAGGCCGCCGCTCTACCGAGCTGAGCTACCGAGGCACTTCTAAAGAATAAATTAGATTTATTCTTCATATATTTTTAACTTTAATTTGAATGTATATTTTTGAAGCTTCCTTAGCAATTATTTCTGCAATCCTTATTGGTTCTGGTTTTCTACCCCATAGGGTATTCTCCCTCAATATTCTAATTGCTTCTCCTATATCTATTCCAATATTTTCAATGTACACTTCTTTTTCATTTTCCTTTATCTTAATTTGATGTATTCCTTTCGATATTTTTAATGTTCTCTTTATTATGTTCCATCTTTCACGCCAATCTGGAAAATGTTTTATTAATGCTGAAATTACTTCTTTGTTATTTGGCTTCTTCCTAGTATATATTATTACTGGTATTTCTGTTTCTTTCCATATTCTTTCTGCATCCATTAAATTGAATCCTGCATATGATATTCCATTTAGTAATACTATGTTTATTGGTTTTGCTTCATCTATTATATCGATGGCTTTATCTGTAGCATCCAGTCCATCAACATCTATTTCTTTAAAGAACACATCTTCAAGTATTGTATTTTTTGTTTTTACTCCTACAAGTATTGTTTTATCCTTTTCCTTCTTTGAAATTTTCCCATCTTCAAAAGCTAATATCTTCATTTACGTTAATACCCTCAATATATTTTCATCACTGAGTAAACCTTCCCTTATACTTTTATCACTTACACTCAATTTTATTATTTTGGTTCTTCCATATCTTCCTCTACTCACTATTTTTGCATTTATTATCCCAAGAGTATCTAACTCATTTATTAAGTCTCCAACCCTTCTTTGAGTTAATGGTTCTATCTTTGTTTTCTCGCATAAGGCTTTGTATGTATCATATATTTCTCCAGTTGTTATCTCCTTCTTTTCCATTTTCTGCAATTTATATATTGCTGCTAATATGATCTTTGAATGTAAGGGTAAACTATTTATGGCTTCTATTTCTCTATCTCTTTCTATCTCTTTGTATGCTTGTTTCACATTTTCAATGGTTACTTTATCTTTACCTTCTCTTTCGGCTATTTCTCCAGCTATTCTTAATAGTTCTAATGCTCTTCTAGCATCTCCATGTTCTTTTGCTGCTAATGCTGCGCACAGTTTTATAACTCCATCTTCTAATACATTGGGCTTGAAAGCCTTTGAAGCTCTTCTAATAAGTATATCTTCAAGTTCTGGTGCTGTATATGGTGGGAAGACTATTTCTTCTTCTCCTAAACTACTTAATACTCTTGCACTTAAGAAATCTGTAAATCTTAGATCGTTTGTTATCCCTATTACACATACTCTACTATTTTTTAATTCAGTATTTATCCTAGTCAATTTGTATAATACTTCATCTCCACATTTCTTCACCAATGCATCTATTTCATCTAATACTACTATCATTGAAATCTTTTTATTATCAAGTCCATTAACAAACCTCTTATAAACTTCTGCTGTTGCTAATCCTGTAAATGGGATACGTATCCCTATAGTTTCATTTAATGTTGCAAGTACTCTATAATCAGTATCATCATATCTACAATTTATATATGCTGTTGCCATCTTCCCCGAAACTTCCTTTCTACTTTTAATATTTTCTAAAACATATTTTGCAACTGCAGTTTTCCCAGTTCCAGTTAATCCATATATGAATACGTTTGATGGTCTTTGACCTTGCAATATTGGTGCAAGTATTTTTGCTAGTGTGAGTATTTGTTTTTCTCTATGTGGTAGTTCATCTGGAATATAATCTGGTCTCAACATATCTCTATTCTCAAATATTTTAGAATGCATGATCTTTGAAAACAACTCATCTAGCTTTTTAGACAATATTCTCTCCCCGTCTTCTATGCATTATTTTATATTACATTTGTCACCTATATTTCTATTGGGATTTTACTTATAGCCATAACAGTATTTTTTACATTTTATAACATAAACTAAAGTATATAATACATATATTTATTACATCGTCCTTCTATATTTACATTTTTTACAATTATTTTTGATTAAAATTTATAGCATTCTCTATAACTATTTTAATAAAGGGATTTTCGTGGAATCAATTATTCGTAGACATCTTATGATTAAGGAACCTAAATTCAAGCATATTTTAAGAATTCAAGATGAAATACTTTCATCCATTAGAAATTTCTTGAGAAATGAAGGATTTATAGAAATTCTAGCTCCAATAATAGGTCCATGTACAGATCCAGGTATACGGGGAGCTAAACAATTAACCATAGATTACTATGGTTCTAAGTTTAAAGTTATGAGTAGTATGATTCTGTATAAGCAAATGGCCATTAGATGTTATCCCAAAATATTTTCACTTTCCCCAAATATTAGGATAGAACCTCCAGAAACCATACATACAAAGAGGCATTTAACTGAATTTAGACAAATCGATATAGAATCTGCCCATGCAACATGTGAAGATATGATTCGCCTCGCAGAAAGACTAATTCAATATGTGATTAACTGTGTATTAGAAAATTGCCATAATGAACTTAAATCACTCAATAGGAATATAGAACCTCCAAAAATACCATTTAAACGATACACATATGATGAAGCTATAAACCTTTTGAAATCCATGGGTTACAACATAAAATATGGAGATGAAATTCCATGGGATGCTGAAGAAGCAATATCACTATTAAATGAACACCCATTTTGGATAGTAAATTACCCAATAACTGCACGTGGCTTTTATTATTTGGAATGTGATGAAAAACTTGGGGTACTTAAGGATTTTGATTTATTATATCCTGAGGGTTATGGAGAAGCTATTTCTGGAGGTGAAAGAGAATATAGATATGATCGTGTAATTGAAAGGATGATTAAAAGTGGTGAAAACCCCTCAAATTATGAATGGTATCTTGAATTATTAAAGGATGGAGTTCCACCCTCAGCCGGTTTTGGAATAGGTATTGAAAGATTAACTAGATACATTTGTGGCTTAGAAGCTATATGGGATGCAGTACCATTTCCTAAGATTGCTGGGATAATATCCCCTTAAACTATTCTAAAGAAGCTAAACCTCAATGCATTTAAACCCTTTACCTTCTCCAATTCAGATATAAATTGCTTTATCTCTTTTGCATCCCCCTTTACAAGTATAGCTTCAATACAATTTTCCTCATCTAAATGTGCATGTGTGTTTGATATAACAATCCTTAAGAATTTATGTTGTAGCTCTGTTAACTCTTGTTCTGCTTTATGCTCAAAATATACTGTTATTACACCACCAAAGAAACCATCCTCCATAATTAACCCTCTTTCAGAAAGATACAATTTAATAGCTTCATCAATTACTTTAGATCTATTATTTAATTTCATCTTTTCCATATATTCACTTAATATCTTTAGAGTCTCCTCTTTAAATGCAACTCCAGTTTTTATCCTTTTCATAATTCAGCTACATATAATCTCATATAATGAACCTAAAAAATATTTTTCACAATTTAAAACATTTGATGCGGGGGGTGGGATTTGAACCCACGAAGGCCTATGCCACGAGGTTTCTCAGTTTCCTTCTGAGCCTCGCGCCTTTGACCTGGCTTGGCTACCCCCGCTCATATAGAGTGAACTACTAAATATATTCAATAATAGAATAAAATGATAATTATAAATGCACAACAATTATTGTCTTCTATTTAACTTGCTTTTTCCTTTCTCCAGGGGATTCCGCCCATGATTTCACGTCTAAAATAATTTTTCCTTTTTCCAATTCTAGGTATAGAGTTTCTTCTAGGTTTAGCTGGTATTTTTGGTGTTGCTGATCTTACTTTTCCCGCTTTAGTTAAAGATCCGTGGCTTGGCATGATTATCAGATTAATATTTGTCTAGGATGCTTAAATTTTTATCTTTGCCCCTGAAGCTTCTCTTTTATACATCCCTAGTTCTGAAATTTTTGTTAAAATTTCTAATGGTATCACTGGACCTTCAACACATACTCTAAGTCCTATGGGATCTACAGCGCATGAACCACATACTCCTATGGCACACTTTATATATCTCTCTATGGCTGCTTGCATATGTACCTGTTTTTTCAATGCTATCTCCATAACCTTTTTTATCATGACTTCTGGTCCACATACATATATTTCATCTGGCTTCTCATCTTCATTCAATAATTCTTCTAAAGCATCTGTTGCTAATCCATGATACCCTAAACTTCCATCTTCAGTGGCTGGTATGTATCTTATCCTCCCTTCACTCATAAGTTTATTGAGTTCATCCCTATATATCATTTCATCTACACTTTTAGCACCATTTATTACTGTAACTTTATTTTCCCTTTTCTCAATTAATCTTCTTACTAATGGCATTAAGGGGGCCATCCCAGTTCCACCACCTATAATAATTATACGTCCATTTACTTCTTTGAATCCTCTCCCATAAGGACCTCTAATTCCAATACAATCATTCACTTTCATTTCATGTAATGCTGCTGTTGCTTCACCTACCCTATGTACTGTAAATGCTATTTCCTCTCCTCCAATATATGATATTCCCATGGGTATTTCATCTACTCCAGGTATCCATACCATTATGAATTGCCCTGGGATAGCATTTCTTGCAATCTGTTTATTTAGAACAGTTATGGTTTTTCTATCTTTACCTTCTTCTCTTATTGATATTATTCTACTCAGGATTGGCTTCATACAATCACCTTTTATGGGCTAATCCAACTATATCCTTTATCGATTTATAACCATACTCTCTTAGGAATTTCACAATCCCCTCTTCTATCTCTTTGAAGACTTCTAATCCTTTGAATGCTATTGCTGATCCTATTTGTACTGCATTTGCACCTGCCATCATGAATTCTATAGCATCTTCATAATTCATTATTCCACCTACACCAATTATTGGTATACACAGTGAATCATATAATTGGTATACACATCTTATTGCTATTGGCTTTATGGCTTGTCCACTTAATCCACCATATATGTTTGAAAGTATGGGTTTTGCAGTTTTTATATCTATTATAACCGATCTTAAAGTGTTTATAGCCGTTATAGCATCTGCACCTGCTTTTTCTGCCATTAATCCTATTTCAACTATGTTTGTTACTTCTGGTGTTAATTTTGCGAAAACAGGTATTTTTACGGTGCTTTTAACTATGCTTACAACTTTGTATGTTAATTCTGGATTCTGTCCATACTGTATGTTTGGGCCATGTGGACATGATAAATTTAATTCTATAGCGTCTGCACCTGCTTCTTCAGCTTGATATGCTACTTCTGCAAATTCATTTAATTCTTCTCCAAACACTGAAACTATAACTGGAACTCCCCCCTCCTTTGCTATTTTTATTTCATCTTTAAATTCTTGTATACCTGGATTTGATAGCCCAATAGCATTTATTATTCCATATTCAAGTTTTATCACTGTTGGATTCTGAAATCCCATTCTAGGTTTTTTACTTACTGATTTTGTTGTTACTGCTCCTGCACCTGACATTGCAACTCTCTTTAAAAGAGCTCCAGTAGTTCCTAATATTCCAGAAGCAAGTATTAATGGATTTCTCATTTTTATTGATGCGATTTCAACACTTAAATCTACTTTACCCAATAAAGCCCTTGCATAATAGTTTAGTATAAAACATTTAAAAGTTATTGTGTAATATCCATTAATAGTTGGTGGCATATTGATGGTTGATTTAGAAGGCTTCTTTTTAGATATCCCATTTGGCTTTATAGTATTTAATAGTGGAGGGAAAGTTTTACTTCATGAATTTTTCACTGGTAATATTGAGGATATTGTAGATAAATTGTTTAAATTAGAGGATGGTGAAGTTATAGATGAATTAAAATCGATTTGCAATAAAATCATTTCCTCAAATATTAGTAAAATATTTCTAGATTCTGAAAAATTCATACCTACAATTAAGAAATTAGTGCATGGAAAAGTAGAATTATATTTAGATCCTGAAAATATGACTTTTAAGAAGCTTAGAAATATGATTCCAGAAGTTTTAGTTTCCCTTAAATTCATTTCAACAATTAAAGATTATTATAATCTTTTACATGATGTCTCCATGGTTATATCGAGGAGAAAGCTTAGAAAAGCTGTGGAAAAGAGAGATTTATTACTTGCACAATCAGTTAATGCCATTGATGATGTTACTAAAATAGTTAATTTAATGGCGAATAGATTGAGAGAATGGTATAGTATTCATTTTCCAGAGCTTAATCCTATAATTGATGATCATAAATTGTATGCAAAGATTGTTGGAAGTATAGGTTCTAGGAATAATTTCACTTTAGACAAGATTATCAGTTTAGGTGTTTCAAGGGATGATGCTGATAAAATCATGAATGCCATAAAGTCTTCATTAGGTGCTGATTTAAGTGACTCAGATATTTCTGTAATTAAAGATTTTGCTAATACTATAATTAAACTATATGATATTAGAGAGGAATTGGAGGGATACATAGATTCTGTAGCTGATGATGTTTGCCCAAATTTAAAATGTTTAGTTGGGGCTCTTATAAGTGCTAGACTAATATCTTTAGCTGGTGGATTAGATAAACTTTCTCGATTACCATCAAGTACTATTCAAGTTTTAGGTGCTGAAAAAGCTTTATTTAGAGCTTTACGCACTGGTACTAAACCTCCAAAGCATGGTGTAATATTTCAATGCCAAGAAATTCATGGAGCTCCGAAGTGGCAGAGGGGTAAGATAGCTAGAGCTTTAGCTGGTAAACTTAGTATTGCAGCTAAAGTTGATGCTTTTTCAGGTGTATATATAGGTGAGGAATTGAAAAAGGATTTATATAAGAGAATTGAAGAAATCAAGAAATTGTATCCAAAACCTACTAAAAAGCGTATTGAGATTAAGGAGAGGAAAGTTAAAAAGAGGCGGTGAATATGAGTTTAAAAACTATTTATGAGGATGAGAAGTTTAAGGGAGTGTATTGGTGTGAATTTGATGATGGCTCTAGGAAACTTGCAACAATAAATTTAACTCCTGGGTTTCAAGTTTATGGAGAACAATTGGTGAATTATGGTGGTGTAGAATTTAGAATTTGGAATGCATATAGAAGTAAGCTTGCTGCATCAATATTAAAGGGGATTAGTGAAATTTCTATAAAGCCAATTTCAAGTATACTATACCTTGGTACTTCCACTGGAACTACAATTAGCCATGTTAGTGATATTATTGGTGAAGATGGATATGTATTTGGTGTGGAAATTGCCCCAAGACCTTTTAGAGAATTTATGAATTTATGTGAGAAGAGACGTAATATAATACCCATACTCTCCGATGCACGTACTCCACATTTATATCGTAATATGATACCTATAGTTGATGGTATGTATTGTGATGTAGCTCAACCTGATCAAGCTAAAATACTCATTGATAATGCTAAACTATTTTTAAAGCCAAATGGTTTAGCTATGCTTGCAATAAAGGCTAGGAGTATTGATGTAACTTTAGAACCTAGTGAAGTATATAAACGTGAAATAAATTACTTGAAGGATGGAGGATTTGAGATAATTGATATTGTACATTTAGAACCATATGATAAGGATCATGCAATGGTTGTAGCTAAATACATTGGAGAGGGTATACGTGTCCAGAGTTAATGTAAAAATAGATCGTCTATTAAACTTCATATATAAATCTGATATTGAAAAGTTGAATGATCACTTACCAACTGAATTTAAAAGTTTAAAGGATATTGCTTCAAATAATTCATATACTATCAAGTCTAGGAATGGTTTAGATATAATTATCGATCGTAATGAAATAAACTTACTATGTAATCTTTTACCATCGGATCTTCATGATAAACTAATGCTGCCCATAATCTTTCTTAGAAGGATAGATCTTGGAAGAGGGATCTATGAGCTTTTGGGAGGTAAAGTAGAAGCTTTTACAATCTTGAAACTTCTTGGACATGATATTTCACCTGAAAATATTACGCTTCCAATTAGGATTTATAGACCTCAACTATTTAAATTGAAAACTATACTTCCCACTTCAATAATTATTGCTTTTAGTACTCCTATTGAGGAAGAATAATAGTATCTAATTTGTTCTCCTAATTCTCTTTATGGTAGACCAGCTCATCCTTATGAAATCAGGTATTTCACCACTTTCAATACATTTCTTTATGAATTTTATAGTTTTTGGATCACTTGGGTATCCAGACCCTATGTCTCCATATTTCTCCTTTATTTTATTTATTATAAAATCTCTATTTACCTTTGCCACTATTGATGCTGCTGAAACTACTGGGTATATAGCATCCGCTTTATGTTTTGATATTATCTCAATTTTTTGTGTTAATTTTTCCATTATCGTCCTCTTAAATCTCTCCTCATCTACATCTGCACTATCTACATAGGCTATGTCTGGTTTTAATCTGTTTATAATTTTCGCCATTACTTCAGCTTCAAGTTTATTCAATAATCCTATTCCAGTTCTCTTCCTATAAAATACTGCTTGATCTATTTCCTTTGGTGTTATTACTTCATATGTCCAATTAACGCTTAATTCCGTTATCTTCTGATATAGTTTTTGTCTTCTTTCTGGAGTTAGAATTTTTGAATCTTTTACGCCTATCTCTATAAGTTTTATACAATCTTCTTCTTTAAACATTACTCCAGCTATTATCATTGGTCCTATTACAGGACCTCTTCCAGCTTCATCTATACCAGCTATTAACATTTCAATTCAACTTTAAACTTATTAGAATAATTAATAAAAGTTTTATTGATTTAAATGATTATTGCAATCACTGGTAGACCTGGTATTGGTAAATCTACCGTTTGTCTTAAAGTTATAGATCTATTGAGGAATAAAGGGTTTAAAGTTGGAGGAGTTATTTGTCCTGAAATTAGGGAATGTGGAGTTAGAGTTGGATTTAAAGTTTTAGATTTGATAAGTGGTAAAGAGGGTTTACTTGCCCATGTGAAATATAGTTCACCATTTACTGTTGGAAAATATTTTGTTCAATTGGAATCGTTTGAAAGTGTAGCTATACCTGCATTGGAAGATGCATTAAATAATGCTGATGTAATAATTTTCGATGAAATTGGACCTATGGAATTAAAGAGTAAAAAAGTTTTAGATCTTTTATCTTTTATTTCAAACAATGTTAATAAGCCACTTCTAATAGTAGTTCATTGGAAGATTGGAAGCTCCATAAGGAATATTATTTCTGGTGATTATCAAATTTTTGAAGTAACGTTTGAAAATAGGAATACCCTTCCAATGCTTATATTTAAATTGATAGTTGGGGGATTGAAAAATGGACTTGCCTGAAAATTTAAAGCTTAAACTAGCATTTGAAGGTAAAGCAAAACTTTATGTTCCAGATCTGGATTATTATGGAGTTAATGAACCTTCACATGCTCCTGTATTCTACAATCCAAATATGGTTTTTGATAGAGATTTATCAGTATTAGTAATCAATCGTTTTAAGGATTATGTTAATGGGGATTTAAGGATTTGTGATGCTCTTTCTGGTATTGGTGTACGTGGTATAAGATATGGTTTAGAAGTTAAGAATGTTGATTTCGTATGGTTTAATGATTGGAATCCAGTGGCTGTACAATTAATATGGAAGAATTTGAGTTTAAATGATTTTAAAATTTCCAATACAGTTTCATGTTTAGATGCTAGGAAAATGTTTTATATGAATACCAATTTCAATAGTAGATTTCATGTAATTGATATAGACCCATTTGGCTCACCAGCCAAGTATATTCATTCTGCAATTGCTGCATTGAGAGATGGTGGAGTTATATGTGTAACTGCAACAGATGTTGCAACGTTATTTGGAGTATACCCATTAACATGTCTTAGAAGGTATGGTGCTGTACCCATTAAATCAGATTTTTCGCATGAAAATGCTGTAAGAATATTATTAGGATATATAGTTAGGACTGTTTCAACTTTTGATTTTTCTTGTACCCCATTAATTTGTTATGCACGTTCACATTATATTAGATTGTTTTTACGTTTAAATATGGGGATTAAGAAAGTTAATGAATCAATTAAGTTACTTGGTTATATTGCTTTTTGTGAGAATTGTCTTTATAGAATTATTATTAAAGGTTTGTCCTCCTATATTCCACATACATGTCCAAATTGTAATTCAAAAATGAGTTTTTCAGGTCCATTATGGGTTGGCAATCTTTTTGATTTAGATTTTGTTAAAGGATTGAAGGATTATGCAGTTAACCCCATTTTAAATAGGTTTCTGGAAGTTTTATGTGATGAAGCTCAAGGGCCTCCAACATTTTATGTTTTAGATGAAATTTCCCGTAGAATTAAAATTTCTTCTCCACCTGTTAATGAAGTTATTGAACGTCTTAAGTCCATGGGTTTCTTTGCATCTAGAACTCATTTCCATATTAAGGGCATTCGTACAAATGCTCCTATAAAGGTAATTTTTGATGTTGTGAAATCTTCTTCCTAGCTATAATGTATATTTCTGCACTTCTCTTTCTAGAAGCTTTTGGCTTGAATAATCTAACTTCTTTAAAATTTCTTTTCACTTCATTTATAAACTCTTTTAATAAATGTCCTTGAAAAACCTTCAATACGCATATACCTTCTTCTTTTAATAGTTCAATTGCTATCTTTAATGCTTTTTCCGTTAAAAATATTTGTCTAGCATGGTCTACACTCCATATACCAGATACTTTTGGTGATAAATCTGATAATACAACATCTGCATAACCTTTCGGCAGCATAACTTTTATCTTTTCTATAATTTCAGGATTTGTTACATCTGCCTGTATTGTTTTTACATTATCCCATGGAAATTTGATCATTGGATTTAAATCAACACCTATTATTAAACCTTTTTCACCTACTATCTCCCTTGAAACTTGGATCCAACCGCCAGGTGCAGCTCCAAGATCTATTACTATATCTCCCTCTTTCATTACCTTGAATTTTTCATTGATCTCCTTAAGTTTATATGCTGCTCTAGACCTATATCCTTCAACCTTAGCTTTACGGTAGTAATAATCAATTCTACTATGCTTTCTCAATTGCTTCTTCCTCTACTTGATGTATTATCCATTCAGATAATTTTTTGCATATTATTGGATTCATTTCTCCTCCATGACCGCATTTCATTAGTAGTGGACATGAGAAGCATGGTAGCATTTTAACGCTGGATATTGATATTCTCTTAGGTTCTCTCTTTATGATTTTTAGTTTGTATGTATGCTTACCATCATATACCACTGGCTCTCTAGTTATAACACCCTTTTTTTCCAATCTAATAGCTATTCTAGAACCTTCTCTACTATCTGTTCCAAGCCTTTTCCATAATTCACTTTGCAGTATTCCATCATCCCCAGATTTAGTAATTATTTCTACAGCTTTCTTCTCCATTTCGCTGAGCTTCACTACCTTCGGCATTTTGCATCATTTCCCTTTCACGGATTATTTTCCCTAGATTATGATATATCTTGCTCTATAAATTAATTTTATGTTGTTATATCGTTTTATAAAAATAATTTATATGATCGATTTATATTGGTATATCAATTAATATTTTTTCCGTTAATTCTTTATACCTATTCCTTATAGTTACTTCTGTTACACCAGCTACCGCTGCTATTTCCCTTTGAGTCTTCTTTTCATTCAATATTACACTTGATATGTATATTGCTGCTGCCGCAACACCTATAGGTCCTCTACCAGAAGTTAAACCAACATCTTTTGCTACATCTACTATCATTTTTGCATATGTTTGAACATCTCCAACTAATCCAAGTTGTGATACTAATCTCGGTATATATTCAACAGGACTTGTTGGATTTATCTTCTTTATTAATTCTTTAGCCATAAATCTATAACTTCTTCCTATATCCTTTTTACCCACTCTTGCAACTTTAGTTATTTCATCAAGTGTTCTTGGGATATTATATCTTCTACAAGCAGCATAAACTGATGCTGCAGCCATACTCTCTATTGATCTCCCCCTAACAAGTTTTTCTTCTACAGCTCTCCTGTATATTAACGCTGCTTCTTCATGTACACTCTTCGGTAATCCTAATTGTGAAGTTATCCTTTCTACTTCTTGTAATGCAAAAGCGAGATTTCTTTCTGTGGCATCTGATATTCTAACTCGCCTTTGCCATTTTCTAAGTCTGTATACCTGTGCCCTTTTTCTAGGAGTTAAATCTTTTCCATATATGTCTTTATCTCTCCAATCTATTATTGTGGATAATCCTTTATCATGTATTGTAAGTGTCATGGGTGCACCTACACGTGTTCTCTTCTCTTTTTGTTCTGGATTAAATGCTCTCCATTCCGGCCCTGGATCAGTCATCCTCTCACTTATAACCAATCCACAATTTAAACATGTGATTTCAGCTCTCTCACTATCTCTAATTAGATTGGTACTTCCACATTCTGGGCATGTTTTAATTATCTTATCGTCTTCCTCCATCTCATCTCACCTATTCTCCGAAGTATATTGTTTCTTTTTTATTTTGGATTGCCTTCTGACCTTCTAAAATTCTTATCAATATATATGGGTTTTTTACTGGTCCAAACACTTCATATACGCTTCCAACGATTTTACCTTTTGAATCATATACTTTTGCATTTATTTTCGGTGCTTTTTCTGCTCTTGCTAAAATCATTTTATCATTTATTTTCCGCAGGATTTTACCTGCGTGTGTCAAGTGATCATCTCCGTTTCAGCATATTTTTAAACGAAAACTAAACTTATAAGTTTATTGTGATTTTAAGTAAAATTTAATATTTACTAATGTTAATATCAATCTTTACCTCTTTTTCTCTTCTCTTCTTCGATTCTACGTTTCATTATTCTTTTTTCATTTATTTTTAATGCTATTTTTCTAATTAACTCTCCTTTTTTACATTTTTTCTCCACTAAAATTCTTCCTTCTTCCTTAAACCATGTTTTTGGATATTTTTTATCTTTTTCCACAATATAATTTATCTTTAGCTCTTTTACAGCTTCTTCCAATTCTTCTATTGTAGGATTTTGTACCGCTATTTCCTTTGGGATTCTTCTCCCCATTTTTCTAGTTAAATTTGCATTTAAATATGCGGGCCATATAACTATTATTTCTCCCCTTTTTCTCATTTATTTTTCAACTCTTCCTCTTAATCAGAATAGCATTTACAATTCCATCCTGCCCCGGTCTTGATGTTACTTTTGCTTCTCCCTTAGGAGTCTCTATTATTGCTCCCTTAGTTATTATGTTTCTTCTTGAGTATTCTGGATTTGCTGGATTGCTCTTTACTTTTAGTATCTTTAATTTTTCAATCTTCCTTTCACCATTTTCATTTATTAAAACATTTGCATAAGTTGCTTTCTTCAGTCTTACCTTTTTATTTCCTCCAAATGTTCTTTCAATCTCCCTTTTTTCTGAATCTCCAATTGTGGTGTATGTTGGTGGACTTCCAAGTTCATATTTCCTTTTCTCTCTATACGCTCTCTTCTTACCTCCAGAGGGCTTTTTTAAATCATTCCCCTGATAGTAACTCATTTCTTCCACCTAAAGATTATCATGATAATTTTTATTTCATACTTTTAAGTATTATGTTTGATGTGGGGAGATCATGGAGAATGAGTTTATAAAATTGTTTCATGGTAGTGGAGGTCAATTAACAGATAAGATTATTGAAAAATTGTTTGTTAATAGGGTTAGGTTACATAATGTTTTTGGAGGTATTGGATTGAAGGATCTCGATGATGGAGCATCTATTCCCATGGGGGATTTTGAATTTATTATAACTTCTGATGGTTATACTGTTGATCCAATATTCTTTCCTGGTGGTGATATTGGGATGTTAGCGGTTTGCGGTACTATTAATGATTTAGCTGTTATGGGTGCTAAACCCATTGCTATAATGGATAATTTGATAGTTGAAGAAGGATTTCCAATATTTGATCTTGAACGTATAGTTGATTCTATGATAAAAGTGGCTTCAGAAAATAATGTAGCTATAATTGGTGGAGATTTTAAGGTTATGCCCAAGGGTAAATTGGATAAAATAGTAATTGGTATGTGTGGAATAGGAGTTGTGCATAAAGGGCGTGTTATAACTGATTATGGTGTTAAATGTGGTGATAAGATAATTGTTACTGGGACTATTGGTGATCATGAAATAGCTTTAATGTCTGTTAGAGAAGGCTTATCATTTATAGGCAATATCAAGTCTGATGTAGCTCCAATATACAATGTTATAGAGAGTGCACTTAATGTTGGAGGTATACATGCAGCTAAAGATCCTACTAGAGGAGGATTAGCTGGTGTTTTAAATGTATGGGCTAAAAAGAATAATGTTGAAATATATATTCAAGAATCTGAAATACCACTTAAACCTGAAGTTAAGGTTGTTTGTGAAATGATGGGTTTAGATCCATTATATTTAGCTTGTGAAGGTAGAGCTGTTTTAAGTGTAGATCCAATAATGGCAGATGAAGTTCTAAATAAAATACGTAGTTTGAATGGTTGTGAATCTGCTAATATTATTGGTGAAGTTAGAGAGAGTCATCCAGGTTATGTTGTTATGGAGACTGTAGTTGGGGGTATGAGGGTAATTCCACCTCCAGTAGGCTCTCAACTTCCTAGGATATGTTAGAATTGGGTGCAATCTTTAAATTTACAATATTCATGTAATAATATTTGGGTTTTCAATGATTTCAGATAAGCATTTTAAAAAGCGATTGTCTATTGTTGGGAAGAAGATAATTGAAAGAGGTATTGATGTTGCAATAGTTTTTAATAACTTAAATATTTACTATCTAACTGGTTTTCCAAGGGGTAGAGCGCTGATTTTAAGACCGGATAGCGATCCCGTTCTTGTGGTTCCAGAATTGGAATTTGATGAAGCTGATGAAACTTTTAAGCTTGGTAAAACTATAGCTATGAAAGCCGATCTAAGTTTTTCTGATATTATATGTTCTATTTTGAATGAATTTCCTAAGAAGAATGTTGCATTAGAACGTCAATATATTACTATAGAATTATATTCAACTCTCTCTAAGAGGCTTGAAATCCCTGAATTTACAGATTTTTCACAATGTGTATTACAAGTAAGATCAATTAAAGACCCTGAAGAAATTGAACTTATTAGAAGAGCTTTAAGAATTACTGAAAATAGCATTAAATATGCTCTTGAAAAGATACATGAAGATATGAGTGAAATTGAATTGGCTGGTGAAATTGAGTATGCAATGAGGAAATATGGTGCAGAAGGATATGCATTTAATACCATTGTAGCTTCTGGTCCTCGCTCAGCATATCCACATGGATCCACAACTGATAGGCGAATTAAAAGTGGGGATTTAATAGTTATTGATGTTGGCGCTAAGTATTATGGATATTGTTCTGATATTACTAGAACTATTGTTTTCGATTCTGTTAATGAATCTACTAAGAAGATTTTTGATGTTATAATTGAAGCTATGGATGCAGCTATTAGCAAAATATCTACTAAAGTTACTGGAGCTGAAGTTGATGAAATTGCTAGGAAGGTTATTGAGAAGTATGGTTATGGAAAGTATTTCACTCATAGTTTAGGTCATGGGGTTGGATTAGCAGTTCATGAAGAGCCTGGTTTAAATTCAAGGAATAATTCGCTTCTATCAGTTGGTAATGTAGTAACGATAGAACCAGGTATATACATTAGAGGATTTGGCGGTGTTAGATTAGAGGATATGGTTGTAGTACGTGAAGATAAATGTGAAATTCTAAATAGTTTGGATAGAATTTTATTTTAAATCTCCACCTTACAATCCACATTCACAATTTTTACGTTCTATTGGTATTCTTTGAATTACATTTTTCATAATTGATAAAACTACATCTACTCTTTTCCTCATTATTTTATTAACTTCTTCTTGTGTTACTCTCTTCTGTAATCCTGCAGCATAATTCGTTACTATACATATCGAAGCATAACACATCTTTAATTCTCTTGCAAGAACAACTTCAGGTACTCCGGTCATTCCAACGACGTCTGCACCTAAAAGTCTGAACATCCTTATTTCTGATGGTGTTTCAAATCTAGGTCCCTCCGTGCATACATAGACCCCTTTATCCCACACCCTTATGTTAACCCCTTTTATACATTCTAAAATTATTCTTCTAATTTCTGGACAGTATGGTTCTGATACATCTACATGTATAGCTTCGTCATTATAAAATGTTCCTATTCTGCTTTTTGTGAAATCTATGAAATCATGTGGTATCAATATATCTCCTGGAGATATGCCTTCTCTTATTCCTCCAACAGCGTTTGTAGCTATTATTCTCTCTACTCCAATTTCTTTTAATGCCCATATATTACCCCTATAATTTACTCTATGTGGTGGTATCTCATGTTTCTCTCCATGTCTATGTATAAATGCTACTTCTCTATCTCCAAAAACTCCAATTTTTAAATTTACTTCACCATAGGGAGTTTTAACTTTAATTTTATCACCTTCAAAGGCTTCTTCAAATCCCGATCCACCTATAACACCTATTTTAATGTTTAACTTCCTTTCTTCCAATAGTCCTCCTCCCCAGTTCTTCCATTAATGTAAAGGATATTATTAGGATTATGGTTGATATCGTTGGTATTATTAATGGTGTTATTAACTTCTCTATTGAATACTCTTGTTTAATTAATGTATCTGCAACTTCCCTTAATAGTGGTCTAATAGTTGCTATAAACGTTAAGCTTACTATATTATGCCATAGTTTTCCACTTTTCCTCAAAATTTTATCTATTAACCTTCCACATGAAATTATTGCTGCACTTATAAGGATCATATCACTTACTACATCTAGGAATATTCCAGATATTACAGCTATATTTCTAGTTAAAGTTGGATTTATAGCTATTTCAGATAAAACTTTTCCAACACCTAGATAGGTAGATACAACTATTGTTATTATCCCCATTAAACTTGAGAAGAATATTGCAGGTGAAGATTTTAACCACGTTATTACATATGTGTCTATGGAGAATCCACGTATTACAAATGCTAATCCAACCATGAATAGAGCCCCAATTCCAGCATATTGTGAGTACCCAGCTGCATATAATATTGCTAATAATAGGAAGATTATCCCTGGCACTCCTAAGAAAATTCTTGCATAATGCGATTCTTCAATTATCTTCCTTAAGTATCTAGCTAAAACTATATATGTCTCTTCAACCCCCCTCTCTTGCTGTATTATAACTCTCTTCACCGATACTATTGGTATTTTTGATTGTATTATTGGTATTATTAGTTCATCAGCTGCTCCATCACTTACAAATATGGCGCCTGTTGCTTGATACATGCTTAAGACTTCATTTAGTTCATTAACTATCTTTATATCTGATTTTAATCCACCTTCTGCTTCTCCTGATAATGTTGCTATCTCACAATCTATATTACTACTTTTTATTTCATCATATGTCTTTATGGCTGCAAATAAAGCATTTACATCAGAATCTTCTGGTGAAGATACAGCAAATTTTACTGCTGCTTCAATATTCTTCTCTCTACCCACTATGGGGGTTTTAATTCTAGTTATTCTACCAATATCATTATCTTTATCTACACATATAATTAGTATCTTCTCTTTTGCATCTTTCATCATTTACTATACTACCGTGAAAATATATGTTTAAGTTGCTTATAATTACTTATGTTCTTCCACTTCCATTAATGCTTTAAATTCTTCAAAACTCAATTTTTCTCCTCTATTAAGTTTTTCACGAGCTCTTTTAGCTATTTCCATCATGACTTTAATTTCTTCTTCTCTTCTCTTTAAGAATTTTAATTTGTTAAATTCTATTTGTAACTCCAATAGTTTTTCTTTAATTTTCTTTTCCTCATTTATTACTTCATTTATCTTTTCTGAAAGTTTTCTCTTTTCCTCTTTTAAAACTTCAATTTTTGCTTCTATTTCTTTCTTACTTTTGTTTATTTCATTTATTTCCTTATTTATTTCATTAATCTTTTCTTTTAATTGATTTTTCTCTTTAATTTTTCTCTCTATTTCACCTTTTATTTCTGCAAATCTCTTTTTTGCATTACTTATTCTCCTTATATTTTTTAAAATTTTATTTAATTCAGCAATTCTCTCTATAACTTCTTTCTCCTTTTCTTTGGGTAGGGGATTTGTTTGCTGGTACCATTCCCATTCTTCTATCTTCTTCTTTATATCTTCTTCATTGACTTCTCTTATGGTTGCCCCTCTTATTTGGTTTAATGCTTCTTCTCTCTCCCTCATCAACTTATCAAGTTCTTCTCTATTATTCTTTAATTGTTGGATTAAATCCCTTTTAATGTTAATTTTTTCTAATATTTTTGATTTTAATTCATTTTTCTTTTGATATTCATTGTTTAATTTGATTTTTACTTCTTCTATTTCCTTTGATATTTTTGCTTTTTCAGTTACTACTTTAATTCTCTCCTCCTCAAGTCTCTTGTATTTTTCCTTTAATTCATAGATTTCTCTTAGTATTTCTTCTTCATTCATTCTAGTATTATCCTCGCATCAATGACTTTTATCCCTTTTTCATATGCGAATATTGGGTTTAAGTCTAATTGTTCTATTTTTGGGAAGTCCATTAATAGTTTTGATGTTTTCATTAATGCTTCTATTATTGCATTTTCATCTACTGGAGGCTGTCCTCTATAACCTTTTAATAATGGATATCCCCTTATTTCTCTTATCATTTCTTCTGCATCTTCCCTAGTTATTGGAACGATCCTAAATGTTACATCTTTTAATATTTCTACGAATATGCCTCCTAAACCAAACATTATTGCATGTCCAAATTGTGGATCCTTTATTCCTCCTATTATAACTTCTAATCCTGCTGGCGCCATCTCTTGTACTAGTATTCCCACTATCTTGGCATTTGGATTGTGTTTTTTAACATTATCCATTATCTTCTTATATGCATTTTTTGCTTCTTCTTCATTCTTTATGTTTATTATTACTCCACCTACATCACTTTTATGAATTATATCTGGGGATACTATTTTGAATACAACGGGGTATCCTATCTCTCTAGAAAATTCTAATGCTTGATCAAGGTCTTTAGCTACTCTAAACTTTGTAACATTTATTCCATATTGTGAGCATATGCTTTTTGCTTCATGTTCCATTAAGTATTTTCTCCCCTCTTTTATGGCGTTGTCGATGATTTGAGCGGCTACACTCATTTCATATCACCCTATTCAGTGTTTACTTCCCATTTTAAAAGGTTTGTCAATCTATTATTGTTTTTCCAAATATTCTCTCTATTCTCCCAAGTAGTGCATCTCCACCTTCTGCTGTAAAAGATGATGTGAACACTATATCCATAAACATTTCACTACTAATTAGATCCACTAATCTCTCACTCATCTCTCTCTGTAATGTACTATCTTCTGACATCATATCCATTTTCAATGTTTCTGGGTCTTCTATCCATTCTTCAATTTTACTTTTCCTTTGTTCACTTAATAAATCTGCTTTTGATATTACATTTATCTGAGGTTTTAAAAATCTGTAGTGGACTGATGTTGCTAATAGTAAAGCTGATACAAAATCACTTGGTTTAATTGTGAATATAGCATCTATCAAGAACAATATTAGTAAATTATCTTCTGATATTTTCGATATTATTTGAGGTCCTACAGTTCTAAAGGCAAATAGCTCCATTTGTCCTGGTGTATCCACTATTATATACTCATAATTTGAATTTCTTATCTCCTCCCTTATCTCCTTTATATAGTTTATCATCATATCTACAGAAGCTATTAAAGCTCCATTAGGTCCAAGCTCATATTTACTCATTATATGCTCTAGGTCTATGTATTCTCTTATGTCTATGTCTGGTGTATAAGGTAGCCACCTTACTCCCGGATCTAAATTTATTATCCCAGTATACTTATCATTATCTTCAAGCCATTGTGACAATGTATATGTTAACGTACTTTTACCGGATCCAGCTGTTCCAATTAACATTATAGTATACATTTATATTCCCCTTATTTCGCAATAGTTATGTTTCCCTATAATTTTATTTCTTATTTCATCAATAATCTTCCTCCAAGATTCTTCATCATAACTTGTACTGTAAATGTGAAGTTTTAGTGAAATTTTATCTTCAGTACTTATTATTGGATGTGATTTTATGTATATACTTGGTATTTCTCTCATAAGTTCAATTATTGTTTGAGCCAATTCTGATTCTGTAACATTATATATTAAAAATTCTGTTTCTTGAAACTTCCCTTCAAACTTTATCATTTTTACAACTTCTGTTTCAAACATATTCTCCATTTCCTCTGGTACTCCTGGTAGAGCTATTATCTTTGCATTGTTATAATCTAATATTATTCCTGGCGCGGTTCCAATATTGTTATGTATTATTTTGCTTCCTTCAGGTACGTATGCCATCTTTTTTGCAGCTTCACTTAACTTTCTACCCCTTTTCCTAAGTTTTTCCTCTATTTCCATTAACACTTCATTTTCAAGTTTTAATGGTCTATTTGTAGCTTTTGATATTGCTTCCATAGTTTTATCGTCAAAAGTTGGACCTAAGCCCCCTGTTGTTACTATAATTTTTGCTCCTCTTCTTATTGAATCTTGTATTGCTGAAACAATTTCATCTATGTCATCGCCAACTGTAATTATCCTTCTAACTTTTAAACCCATTTCCATCATTCTTTTTGCAATCCATGAGGCATTCGTATTTACAACTTTTCCTATTAACAATTCTTCACCTATACTTATTATCTCCACTACCATCTTCTCCCCATCCTAAGCCATCTCGCTTGCAAATTTACTTTTTAGAACTTAGCCACCATTTAAGATATTCTCGTTTACGATCTTCTTTTCCTTCCTCATTTTTCCAATCTTTTTGTGTTTGATCAAATTTGGATATTGTCAATCCACATTTTAGGCATACGAAGAATCCCTTTCTATCGTAGTACATTTCTCCTCCACATTCTGGGCATGTCCTAACCATTATTTTTCCCTCACCCATTTAGCAATTGTTTTAATAGTTATCCATGTAAATCCTCCAACACACATATATATTATTATTGATGCAATGAATGTGATTAACATTTCCATTATACCTATTTTAATTGCCGCTATTACTGCTGTTATACATGAAAATATTATTCCCCCCTTTATTAAATCTCTTATTTTTAGGTCTAATATCCCTAGTATAAATCCATTAATTATGGATAATAGTATCGCTATTCTTGGTATTCCACTTAGAAAAATCATTGAAATTCCGGTTAATAGCGGTATAAATACTTCTAATCTTATGGTTTCAACATCAATTTCCCATCTAAACATTTTCCCTTCAGATATTTTCGGGATTCTTCCCTCTATTTGTATGTTTTCTAAAATCTTTCTCCCCTTCTCCGTAAGTTTATAGTAGTATCCTTTTTCAATACGTATCCTTTCTATGAATCCATTTTCTAATAATATTTTTAAATGTTCTGATATTGTTGATTTAGCTCTTTTCGTCATATTTGAAAGTTCATTTAATCCTAGTTCCCCCTTCTCATTAATTAGTAATAATATTTTTAATCTTGTTTCTTCACTTAAAACCTTTAAATCTTCAATACTTACGTTATCATTCATTTTTCTTGCATCCAAATAAATATTCGTATTAAATTAGTTATTCATTTTTCGTTTTTAACCGATTTCGACGTACATCTAAAATATGTTTTTCAATCTCTATGGATATACTCTTTATCATGCCCCTTAAGTTTATTCTCCCACTACTAGCTCTAATATTTATCCCTATTAATGTGAATATTTCAATAATCTTGTTTTTACTATACTCTTCTCTTTATTTCTTCAATTTCATGAGGAAGAGTAGGGTATCCTCCTCATTTAATAATTCTAATCCTCATAAAGTTTCTAGAGAAATCCTTTTTAGAAAGATAAATTTAGGTCATGGTAGAAATTTTAAGTTTTCAATTGAATTGGAAGTTCTTGAAAATTTATTGGTGATATTTGGGTCATTTGGTTTTTCTAATGTTTATGGTGGATTATCATTTTCCACGATTAGAGATTCTAACTTTTTGAGGAATATATTACTTGGAATCCCATACGAATACTATCTTGTTTTAAAAGGTGGTAAAGATTCTGGTGAATTATATTTCTTAATTATCAATGCTAAATTTAATTTTTACAATAGGGATTCTGTGATTTCAAAAATTCTTGAATTAATAAATTCATTATCTATCTCCATACCTGCTAGAGATGTTAAGATTATGAGTGGAGATGATATCTTAAAAAATTTCCTAAATTTTAATGGTAATTTGAGGTGTGTAAAAATTGTTTGATAATTCTTCTAATTTTGAAATTATTGATTTATGTAGTTTATTGCTTGATTGTGATGCTTTACTGCTCGGGTCTTTTGGTGCTCTTAAGAAGAGATTTATGATCAATTGTTCTGTGATTGACTGCAGTGATTGGGAGAATTGTTTAGTAGTTGATCCCCATGGTTTATATAAGTATCTTGGCAATACTTTCACTAATTTTAAATTATTAAAGCTTGGATTTAATGCTTCTATAAACCCCTTTACATTTAAGTCTGATGATGCTTATTCCGACGTTAAATTTATTGTTGACATTTTTAGATTAAGTTTTCATTTAAGTGAAGATTCTGCTAGATTACTTCAATTTGCCATTACAAATTTGATTGGTAAGGGTAATTTTAATCCAACAATTAAAGATATTATTTTAGAAGTAGAATCTCAAGGTAATTTTCCCGGATCACGTTTTACTGTTCATCGTCTAATTAGATTTCTAGATTTAATGCTTATGGGACGTGTAGGTTCTTCATTTAACTCTTATTATGGTTTTTCAAATTTAGATTCTGGTTTATTCGTGGTTGATATTAGTCATCTTCCGGTAGAGTTCAGAGTATTTTCTTCTCTTTTAATTCTCCATAGGTTTTCTAAGATTTTTGATCTTTTATTAATTGAAGATGTTGATTTACTAGCTCCAGCTTTAGTTAGAGCTTTACGTGAAGAGTATGCAATATCCTTTGAACGTTCAATGATTTTTTATGATCTAATTAAATCTAGGAATTCTGGTATTACGTTATTGTCATGTGAAAATCCTGTATCATTAAGTTCTAGGATTAGGTCTATTTTGGACATTTCTTTTTCACCTCTTCCAAGTTGCATGGAGTATTTTGATTCTATTATGCGTTTATTTACGGTTGATATTAATGACCTTAAATTTCTAAAGTTTCTTGATAACGAGAGATTCTTTTTATGTTTTATTAATGGTGATATTAAAGTTGTTAATTATAGTTTAAAACCTGAATTTAAAGGTGAATTTGATGTTGTTGATGAACTTGGTATATCTAAACCTGTTTCCCCAAGTATTTTGGAGAAACTTTTTGGTTCAAAGGCTGATTTAGCTCATAACATTTTATCATTTTTATCTCAAGGAACTGTTGAGAGGGATTTGGTGATTGGTTATATTACGAGTGTTTTAGGTATTGATTCTCAGGAGGCTAAGAAGATTTTAACCATTCTTCTAGTTTATGGGTTAGTTTTTGAAAGTATGCATCGTGATGGGAGGTATTATGTTAGGCTTTCACCAATGGGTGCATCTGTATTAGAAGATTATTCAAGGGTTAAAGGTGGGTGAATTGTCTATTATTAGATGGGATAATGATGGGAAGGGATTTATAATGCCTTTAAAGTTATGTGAGAAGTATTCTGTCTTTCTATGTTTTAGGGTTGTAGGTAGATCTATTAATGTGGCTTTGAGGATTTATCCTAAGCGAAGTAAAATTGATAGCTATAATGGTAAAATAGTTTTTGAAAGCCTTTTAGATTTAAATCAATTTAATACTTTTATTAGAGCTTTAGATAAAATTTCCTCAATAATATCTGGTGATAGTGATTTCTCCTTAGTCTATGAATTGGATAAAGTTATTTCTCATTTACGTTGGTTGAGGAATTATGTTGGAGGTGGAATTAATGGTTGAAGAATTTAAGAGTTTAGAGGATATTCCTGGAATAGGTCCAAGTACAGCTGAAAAACTAAGGAAGATTGGCATATTTAGTCCAAAGCAATTATCACTTTATAGTTTAGATGAATTGATATCTTTATTGGATTTAAATGATTATTCTAGGTTAAATAAAGCTCTAATTTACGTTAGAAATGCTTTATATTCAAATAGGGTTCTCGCTGGTGGCGATTACGCGTCTACTAGGAAAATGCTACCAAGGATATCTACTAAAGTTCAATCTATAGATAAACTTTTGAGGGGTGGAATTGAGCCTAAATGTATTTATGAACTTGTTGGCGAATATGGTTCTGGTAAATCTCAATTTTGTTTTCAATTATCAGTTTCTACACAATTAACTAGAAATAGTGGAGGTGTTGGTGGAAGCGTTCTATATATAGATTGTGAAGGTACTTTTTCTGATGATAGAATTTGCAAAATTGCTGAGAGATTTAATTTAAATGATCCTCTTAAAAATATTTATGTTTCACAACCAGTTAATGTAGATGAACAAATAGATTGTATTAGAATTATTGCGCCAAAGCTTATTGAAGAGAAAAATGTTAAATTGATTATACTTGATAGCCTTATTTCACATGTTAGAGCTGAATATAGAGGTAGAGAAATGCTTGTGGCTAGGCAACAAACACTTAATTATATGCTTAATTTTCTAATGCGTTTAGCAATGTTATATTGTGTTTATGTTATTGTAACAAATCAAGTTATTTCAAAACCAACATTTTCTGGTGGTGTTATTGCTGCTGGAGGTAATGTTGTTGCTCATTCTACAACTCATCGATTAATTTTACAATATACATCTATTGATGGCGTTAAGAGAAGTTTAGAGCATTCCATTAGGAAGATGGTTATAGAGGATAGCCCATATATTCCTAGAGGGGAATCAGCTATATTCGCAATATCTGAAGAGGGACTTATCGATGTATTATGATGAAAGTGTTTTGAAGAGTTTTAAATTGAAGTTTAAGTTTAAAGGTAAATCTTGGATTAATCGTTGTATTGAAAGATTATCTGACATTATTGAAACCGATCATCCCAATGTATGGTTTGTTAAAGGTAGGATTGAATTTGGGGATTATAACCCATTTTACAAAGTTGTCTTCTTTAGTGATTTTAAATGCTATTTTTGTACTTGTTACTCCATGGATAAAAGGTATTATCTTGTTAGAATGAGGGATATCTGTACACATATTGGTTCAGTTATTTTATGGAGAATGTTAAGAGGGGAACTTTTTGAAAAATATAGATCTATGTGACATAATTAGTTTATTGTCATCTGATTATAATCATCAGATAATGTTCTTTGGTCATGGTATATATTATCTTTTAGATACACTTTTGAACATTACAAGTAAAATTCTATTTGTATTTGAACATTCAATTCCACTGGATTTCCCCGTAAAAGATGATCAATACATATTGGAATGTTTAAATGATTTTAATCCATATGAGATCTTTAATTTTAAAGATTTCATTAATATGATTGTTTACCTACCCAGAATATCAAACATATATTTTCACGGATTAAAATCCTACTATTATAAGTTATTGATAAAGAATTTTTATGATAAAATTAATTTAATGGTAAAAGTGTGTAGGTTTTCATCTTTAAAACTAATATTACTTTTTAAAGGTGGTTCAGTATCATTTAATTCTAGGATACATGTCTATCCACGTTTACTGGAGTATGTTTCCCCATTTTTTGATTGGATCATCTATTTTGATGGTAATCTCTTTACGATTGTTAAGGGTGTTAACTATTAGACTTACGTTCTCTTATGATACTGGTTTATAACATATCCCAAGTTTTTCTGCATATTCATATGCTTCATTCATTTCATTCCATGTAACTCTCCTATTTATATCGCTATATTTATCTGGGTATTTTTCAACAAGATATTCCGGTCTATATTGTTCCATTATGTTAACCAATGCTCTTGGAGTGTTTTCACTTATCCACTTCAATACATTTTTTGTACAACATTCTAGGTGATTTGGCATTACTAAATGTCTAATTATCATATCTATTGGGTAATCATGCATAATTTTATGATTTCTCGAAACTACTTCAAAATAGTTTTCCACTAATGAGAGTCTTTTTGCGCATTCATTATTCCCATATTTAAAGTCTGGTAATCCTATATCTATGATTTCAAGGAGTATCTTCATCGTTTCTTCACTACAATACATATTGCTATTCCATAATAATGGTACATTTATATCCATGTACTTTAATGAGCCAACTATTGTGTGTAAGTTTGGAGTGGGCTCTCCTCCAACATAGTTTATATTTCTAACACCCTCATTCCTTAATGTAGTTGATATTTTTGCAAGGGTTTTTTCAGATACCTTCAACCCCCCATGGGGATGTATTTGACTTATATCATAGTTTTGACAGAATACACATCTAAAATTGCAGGATGAGAAGAATATCGTTCCACTTGGAACTAGTGGAGCTTCTTCGCCCCAATGATGGAACCATGATGAAACATATGTATTAGAATCTAATCTACAGAATCCAGCTTTACTTCTCCTATCAACTCTACATTTTCTTTCACAAAATGTACATTCGCTTAGCATTCTATTTACGATTTCAATTTTTAAGTCTAGAAAGCTCTTTTTAGGAGTACTCAATTCATCTAATTTAACTTTTCCACTTTTAATTTCTTCATATATCTTTTTGAATTCTTTAGAGTTTCTTTCATGTTCAATCCATAGGTCGTCTAAATTTTCTCCTGATTCGAATTCTGATGGTATCTTTTTACATATTATGTATTTTGCTGGTTTCTTATTTCTCATAACATCAATATACCATTTTAATCTTTCTTTTACTTCGTAATCTTCTAATACTGTTATTGAATCTGGTCTTAATAGTATGTGCATATCAATTTAATGATTGTAAAAAAGTAATAAATATTTGCCGTTAATGAATTATTTAGATTTTTATGTCCTTTAGAAAGTATAAGTCTAGTGGGCATAGTAAAAGTTTGAAGTTTCTCTCTTTATTATTTTTACTTTTAATTTCCATTGGGGTTTTAACGGTTTTCCTTATGTCTATTCCAGAGAAGGTTGAAGTTAAAGCTAAATTTAATAGTGTATCGCTATATATTTCAGGGGGTTCTTATCGTTTTTGTTTAGTTTACCTAGTTACAAATCCCAAGCCCTATAAAACTTTAGTTTATGTAACTGTTGATTTAAGAGATGCAGATATCGGGATGGGCATATCAACTTCAAATGTTTTAGGAATTGTAGATAATTCAACTAAAAACCTTATCTCCTATGATGTTTCTGGAAGTTATATTTTGAAGTTTGTTTTAGAAATGTCTGCTAATGAGATTAGAGCTATACTAGTATTATTGTAAATGGTTACCCTTATGTATTTGTATTCATTAGATTATTTTGGTGATTTATTTGAAATATAGGTTGATGGATATACTTGCATGTCCTATTTGTAAGAATTTTCCAATTCAATTATATGTGTTTCATGAGAATAAGTATACTTATAATATGAGTTTAGATAAGAAAATTTTATGTGAAGAATATTGTGGTTTAAATGCTAAATTTATTAGAGATTTGGATATTCAAAGTGTTAATTGTAGATCATGTTTAGAACGTGAAGTTGATGAAGGATTATTATTTTGTGGTAAATGTGGTAGATGGTATCCAATAATTGAAGAAATTCCACATATGTTGCCTGATGACCTAAGAAATAGGGATGAAGACCTAAGCTTCTTAAGGAAGTATTCTAGTATGATACCTGAAGATATACTAAAGAGAGGTCTCCCCTGGAGTTTACCATCCAAATAAAAGTTGTACTACACCTCCACTCACAAATGATAATATCCTTACAACATCTAGTATTGGGTACAAGATCATTTTTCTCAAGCTTTTTGTTTTCACAATATAATACATCATATCCAGTGTATATGCTAGTAATGTTATGGTTAGAATTATTGATAGTAGCAATAAGTTTCCATTTATAGCCATAATAAGTCCAGCGGCAATTATGGTTAGATATATTATAAATGCAATTATACCCAAAGTATACATCTTTGAAATATGTTGTTCTGGACGCTTTCTAAGGAATGCAAATGCCCCCCTTCCATAATTAAATGTTTGTTTTATAAGTTTCCATACTCCTTCTCTATGTTTATGCCAAACATATATTTCTGGACTTCTTAATACTTTATAGCCCTTTTTACATATTTTAACTATTAAATCTATGTCTTCAAATACTTTTAAATCGTCTTCAAATCCACCTATTTCTTCAATAACCTTTCTTTTAACTGCCATGTTGCATGTTGCTAGATGTTTAAACAATTTTACTTCATGTATTTTCTCTGTGGTTTTTGCTATGGGCATTATTCTCATTATTGATTCATCAGCATATTTCGCTATAAGATTGTCCTTTAAACATTCAGCTACAAATACACTTCCACCTACACATCCAACTTCTTCATCATCAATCTTTTCCACTATTTTCTTAAGCCAATCCTTTGGTAATATACAATCTCCATCTGTAAATGCATATATTTCCCCTGAAGCAGTTTTTATACCAATATTTCTCCCATAATTTGGTCCTTTTCCATCTTCCTTAAGTATTTTTACTGGATATTTTGATGCTATTTCTAATGTTTTATCATTGGATCCTCCATCTACGATTATTACTTCAATTTTATCCTTTGGGTAATCTAATTCCATTATTGATTTTAGTAAGTCTTCTATACTGTTTTCCATATTTTTAACTGGAATTATTATTGATACTCTCTTTAACTTTCTATTTTCATCTTCCATATCTTCTATTCCTCCTTTGATAGGTTCTTAGAGCACGTAGAAAGTCTATTTTTCTGAATTCAGGCCAATATACATCTAGAAATATTAGTTCACTATATGCTGATTGCCATAATAAAAAGCCACTTAACCTTTCTTCACCACTAGTCCTTATTATTAAGTCTGGGTATGGTTGTGGTAGATGTGATGTATATAGGAATTTCTCAATCACTTTTTCATCTATTTGATTTACATCTATTTCTCCACTTTTAACTCTTTTACAAATTTCTTTTACTGCATCTACGATTTCCGTTCTACCGCCATATGCTAATGCAATGTTCAAATATCTCTCATTGTAATCTTTAGTTGAATATTCTAATTTCTCTATCTTCTCTCTTAGATCATTATCTAATAGGTCCTTTCTCCCTAAAACCTTTATTCTAACCTTTTTTTCATGGATATTTTCATCATCCATATACATATCTGCATATTTTTTCGCTAATCTCATTATGGCTTCAACTTCTTCTTTGCTTCTATTGAAATTTTCCATTGAAAATACGTATAATGTTAATGTGTTTATTCCTGCTTCATAACACCATTTAATAACCTCTTTTGCTTTTTCCGCACCTTTTTCATGTCCAGCCCATGGTGGAAGTTTATTTTCCCTAGCCCATCTTCTATTGCCATCTAATATTATCCCAACATGTATGGGTTTTTCTCCATCTTTAACTTGTCTCCAAAGCCATTTCTCATATAATTTGTATATTCCTATAAGCTCTAGTATTTTTCTGAGCATGTGATTCCCCATTAATTTATTTATCTACTTTGTTTATGATTCTGTTTAGATTTATGCTTAATTGTATTGGGGCTATTATTGGTTCACCTTTCTCTATATATTCCTCAGCTTCTCCACCATTTATCTTTATATAATTGCATATTTGTTTTGCAATATCTTCTTCTACTTCCGATGTGAATACTGCTGTTCTAACTATTTTCTCCCTCATTTTCATAGTGATTTTTGGATGATCATCAATTCTATAAATAACTGGTTTAAATTGCATATTCATTGCTATTTCGCTTATTGCTATATTTAATACTCCTAGGAGTATATGGTCGCTGAATATCTGCATTATATTTCCATTCAAAATTTTAGAGAAAATATACTTTAGTCTTTCTTCACTCTCTTTATTTGGTTCTATTGTCTTTATCTCATTTAATACGTTTTTTGCTCTTTCACTCCCAGATTTTTTGATTGAAGTTTCAGCTAGTAGTCTTACTATTAGTGTAGTTGTAAGGATTGTTTTACTTAATTCATCTTTTAAATCTAGGTTTAGTGATATTATTTCTGGTGTAAATATTTTCTTTAACTCTACACTTTCTCTACCAAATAGAATTACTATCGTCTGAATATTCATTATCCTACATATATCCATTAGATTCTTCATTTGTGGTGTTATCTTTTCACTTTCATCCATTAATATTAGCATTTTATCATAATCTCTATATGGTGCTACATATCTACTGTACTCTAGTGGTGTATAGCATCTTATTGGGGCTCCAATAAGTGTTTCTGATATTAATGGTGCTATACTTGCAGCTTGATATATCCTTTCCTCAGCTACTATACATGAATCTTGTGGTGATATTATCAATTGCATTAATTCTTCAAGATTCATATTTAATACTTTGTTTATTAATTGTTTTTCAAAGAATTCCAATAATCATCATCCCATACTTTTTATTATTGATGAAAGTTCTTCTTCATATTTTAAAGCTATGGCTTCTGCAAGTTTCACATCTTTTGCTTCTGTATATATCCTTATTATTGGCTCTGTTCCAGAAGCTCTCATTAATATCCATGTATCTCTATCAAACCATACCTTTATACCATCGATTCTCTCTATCTTCCATACCTTCTCTAATTCTAATTTCTCACTAATCCTCTTTATAACTTCTTGTTTTATATTGTTTGGACATGTAATCTTCCTTTTTACACTACTATATTTTGGTAGTTTTGAAATTATCTTTGATAGAGATTCAACAGTTTCAGCCATTACTTCTAACATTAATGCTGTTGCTATTGCTCCATCTCTAACATATTGATGATCTGGATATATTATACCACCATTATCTTCAAATCCCATTACACCTTTAACTCTTTTAAGTTCATGCGATACTATTACACTTCCAACAACAGTCCAATGCACTCTTCCACCGTATTTCTCAGCTATATCTTCTATAATCTTTGATGTACTTATTGGTGTAACTATTATTCCTCCACCCTTCTTCCTCAGTATATGCCCACTTATTAATGCACCGGTTTTATCACCCCAATACGTTACACCTTCTTCATCTGTGAATATTGCTCTATCACCATCTCCATCATATGAAACCCCAAAATCATATCTTCCCTCCTTCACTAACTTACCAACTTCAATTAGTGTTTGTGGAGTTGGTTCAGCTCCTCTACCCGGAAATTCCCCATTTATATCTCCATTTATAACACTGTATTCACAATTTAATTCCTCAAGTAATCTTGGTATTGTTAGAATTGAAACTCCATTTCCAGGATCTATTAAAACTTTATACCCCATTGAAGATATACTTTTTACATGTACATTTTTCTTTATTGAATTTATGTATTCTTCAATTATGTTTGGGGCTTCTTCCATTGATCCAATTTCATTCCATGGTTTCCTCATGAATTTCTCATTGAAGAATATTTCTTCTATTTCTTCCTCAACATTTCGTGGAACTTCTATACCATCGCTCCCAATAACCTTTACACCATTGAATTCAGGTGGATTATGACTTGCAGTAATCATTAATCCACCATCAAGTTTTAACGTTTTTACTCCAAATTGTAATAGTGGAGTTGTAGTCATTCCAGCATTATATACTTTACATCCAGCTGCCATGAGGCCACTTGCAGCTGCCCTAAATAGTATTGGGCTCGTCCTTCTACCATCATACCCAAGAATTATTTCACCACCATTGAAATAAGT
>Ga0209080_1000234_pt1 | contig 42495 bp, 38 predicted proteins | sample JNZ110809AmetaG_FD_184123 | JGI IMG/M metagenome (GOLD analysis project Ga0209080, IMG submission 184123) | Hot spring microbial communities from Jinze hot spring, China to study Microbial Dark Matter (Phase II) - JNZ 110809A (SPAdes) (version 3) ...
TGTTAGTCCTAGTCCTGGTAGTGTCCATGCCCAGTATGGGTATATTGCTAGGAATCCTATTAGTAATCCTAGCCATAGCCATACGTTTTGGAATAGTCTTGTTCCTCCATCAACCTTCTCATAAGCCATATCTATAAGCTTAGCAGCTGCAGTAGCATGTGGGAATGGCAGGGCTTCTATATCTATCCACTGCCTCCTCCATAGTGTTGCGAAGAATGCGAACATAAGATAGTATGGTATTAATCTAGCTGTATGGAATAGTAGTGCAGGCATCCACTCAGCCCATGGTACTGGTCCACCATACATCCAAGACTCCCATAGCTTATCGTTGAACGGATCGGGGCCCCACTGCCAATGAGCAGGTTTAAGATACTCTAGATTCCATCGGTGGAAGGCTGGAATCTGACGAGCAGTACCCATCATAGTAAATATCTCTAATATACCGTGTTGACTTGGTATAAGCCATGAAACCCATATCATAGATAATATGATTACAAGCTCATGCTTCGATACACCAACCCTAGATAGTAGAGTCCCGAGGACAGAGATAACGAGAGGCCAAAACAATACGAAACTCATGCTTCCAACCCAGCTATTACTCCACGCCTCACTATTCAAACCCCAAAGAGTACCACCAGGTGTAAACAACGCTACATACTGTATAAAGATAGTTACTAAAGCTGTCAATACCGCACCGATAACAAATGCTGATGGACGTACAACTATTTCCAAAGGTTTTCCAGACATGGCTTAAGACTATTATTTGTTATTTTAGAGTATATTAAGTTTTAGGGTGTATAGGTGGTTATAGTTCTTCTGTAACATCAGCTATCTAGGTATATCATATTCTATGATAACGATGGTTTTTAGTTTAAATTTAGATAATGTGACATAATCTCATAATTGGTTTTTCTAATTCTATTTAATTCTGTCAAAGGATTTATTCCATATTTCTACTATCTTTTTTGCTTTATAAAAGTCTTCTACGTTTATAGAGAATATTACCCCTGTCCTATCCCCTATCCTATCCATAGCGTCTATTATGGTATTAATCCAGTTCTCGATAGATTGGTTCTGTCTAGGTCCATCGGTCCATATTAAGCAGACCTTCCTATTATGGAATAGTTTTAGGGTTTCTTCGAAATCGTAGAATCTGGATGGATTACCGAAGAAGAATGCCCTGATATATTGGTTTGACAATAATTCTTCGAGTAGATGTCTTCCATCTGAGACGTTACTACAGCAGAAGTGATCCATACCTCCATCGAATGGTTCTAGACATATCTTGTTAGCTGGTGTACAGAATCTTCGATATAGGCTTGGTGATAGCATAACCGCTACATCTTCACATATTCTTACACCTCCTCTAGCCATCCATACGTTAGGCGATCCATGTACACCCATATCCAACGGTTCACCTATTATTCTTTTCTGTATGATCGAAAATTCTACGTAGACTTTAGCTATCCTCTCCATTAGCTCATCTACGAAGTCTGGATGTCTATAGAAGTCTTTGAAGAGCTTTACACCTCTAATCAGGTATGCTGTATCTATAGGGCTTTGGGTATCACATAGATACACTGATACACCTGTACCATCAAGCTTTTCTAGGAAGTATTCCTCAGCTTCTAAAACTTTAGCCATTAATCCATCGCTATATGGATCTGGATCTTTAAGTTCGGATATATCTGGCGGATCGGATTTCAATATAGGTTCTTTAACCCAAGGCATTTGATCTAAGTCTTTACGTACGATTATCTCGCTTCCAAACCCACTCGCTATTATACCTGTACCGTAATCAGCTCTAACACATGGTATCCCATCATCGCGTAGAAGATAATGCGAATACGCGTATGCAAGCTGATGGAGGAGCATCTTATCTAGATCATAGAATCTCTCAGAATACTTGAAGAAGGGCCAAGGTTCTGGTGGAGGCACTGTTATAGATAATGGTGGACGATCTACAGGTTTGAAATTCCAAGTAGAGGACATCCTATCCCTAGCTTCTTCAATCCTATCCGGATCGAATAATTCTCTAAGCTTAGCTATCCATCTATCGATATCAACCATACTAATCGGTCTTAGATATACCTGTTAGGTGGAAATTAAATCTTAGCATCGAAGATTCTTCTATCTCAAACACCTTATTTAGCATAACCTTATCCACCATATATGGAGGTGTAGTCGATTACAGTATCATGCGTTAATAAAACCCATCCTCCAGATTATATGGCTTGAGTTAAACCATAGTGAAAGTGTATCGTATATCCATCCGATCCCTTATAAAGGGCGATATAGCTATTGCCAGATTATGACATTCGTTTTCTACTAATGCATGTTTAGATTATGTGAAGGGATCGGGGAGATTGTATTCTTTAAGAGACGTAGATGACTATAGCGATAGAGGATGGGGCCGCGGGGATTCGAACCCCGGACCACGCGGGCCCGAGCCGCGTATCCTAACCTAGCTGGACTACGGCCCCCTACATCTATCGAGGACTATAGGTTTCCTCTTCATATAAGTATTTTTCATCCAGTGCATTAAATCTTCTCGATCATTTATGATGGTTGGAGCTTTATATGGTTGATAAATCAGATGCTGTATACTGTAGCAAGGTGAATACCATGAGTGGGGTTAGGTATCCAGAGGTTAGGGTTGTATTAGTAGGTATCGGTGCTATAGGTTCTGAGATAGCTAGACTGCTATTGAGGAAGACTGGTGTTAGTATAGTTGGAGCTGTAGATCCTGCTCCTGATAAAGCTGGTAGGGATCTTGGAGATGTCATAGGGGTTAGCGAGAAGCTTGGAGTAATGGTTGTTAAGAATGTAGATGAGCTTAACGTGGATGCTGATGTAGCTATACATGCCACTACATCTTTTCTTGATAAAGCTTATCCTCAGATAGTTGAGCTACTGGAACATGGATTCAATGTTATATCTACGTGTGAAGAGCTTTCCTACCCGTATATAGTCGATGAAGGGCTTGCAAAGAGTCTAGATGAGTTTGCTAGGAAGCATAATGTTACGATCCTAGGTACTGGTATAAATCCTGGATTCATTATGGATACCCTTGTGATAGTTTTAACAGCTGTGTGTCAAGATATTAGGCGTATAAACGTGGAGAGGGTTATGGATGCTGGGAGGCGTAGGTTACAGTTTCAGAAGAAGATAGGTGCTGGGTTAACCTTAGAGGAATTTAGGAAGAAGATCTCCTCGGGTGAGATAACTGGTCATGTAGGTCTTAGACAATCTATAGCTTTGATAGCTGATGCTTTACGCTGGAAACTGGATAGGATAGTTGAGGAGCCTGTTAAACCTATATTAGCCGATAGGGAGGTAGCTAGTAGTTTTATCATAGTTAAACCTGGGTCGGTAGCTGGGTTGAACCAGATAGCCTACGGGATGTATAGAGGTGAACCTGTTATAACATTGGATTTTAAAGCGTATATAGGAGCTAGCGAAGAGTATGATTCGATAATCATAGAAGGTATTCCTACAATCCGTGAAAAGATATCTCCATGTATACATGGAGATATAGGTACGGCTGCTATAGTTGTGAACTCCATACCTAAAGTCCTAAACGCTCCTCCAGGTTTAAAAACTATGAAGGATCTACAAATCCCATCAGCAGTTTTAGAGGATATGAGGTTATACATTGATGAAAAGTTTCATCCTAGGATAAGGTTGACTTAGTATGGATATACTTTTAGGAGGATTAAGAATTGATCGTTTAATCAACATTTTTCAGGGAAGACTTCTACCATAACCTATATATTTCATCTATGATATCTTCACGTATGATTAATTCTCCATGCTTCGTATGTAGAGCAACTTCACCCCCTCTCTCGGTAACTATACCTACGTTGCGATAAGGTTTTCTAACCTCCTCTACTATAGCTTCAAATTCTCTTCTATTATACGGTGGTACCGTAGCTATTATACAACCACTACTAAGCAATCTTAACGGATCTACATTCATCATCGATGTTATAACGCTTACCTCATACTCTAGCATATCGATGATACTATCCCTATCCACCTTGATTATCCTACCGCTTGCAACAGCTATTTCACGTAATGCTTGGAGGATACCACCTTCGGTTGCATCATGCATCGTACTCACCAAGTCTCTTATCCTGAGCGCTGTATTAACCACGCTGATATCGTATATAAACTGCTTCGCCTTTTCGATAATAGATCTATCTACCCCTTTCTCAGAGAGTTTATCTTCAAAATCCCATGCTATTATACCAGACCCCTCTCCAGCTATACGTCCGATCACGTATACGAGATCGCCTTCCTTAGCATCCCTGGTTGAAATAACCTTCGATGTCGTATACCCGATAGAGGTCATAGATATAATCGGTCTTTCAAGACCTGGTGTTACCTCTGTATGACCTCCAACCACTACCCCATCGATCTCATTCAAAGCAATAGACATGTGGCTGAATATTTCCTCTATACCATCCCTACTATAACTCGGTGGTATAAGTACTACAGGTAGGAACCATCGTGGCTTAACCCCTCTCACAGCTATATCATTAGCTGCTACATGCACAGCTAGGTATCCTGCTTTCTTCACACCTGTCGTTATAGGATCAGAGTGTAATACGAGGAAGCCATCTACAAGCCTAATTATCGCTGCATCCTCCCCTATAGCTGGACCGACGATTAGATCTACATCTCCCATCGGAAGTAGCGAGAGTAGGGTTCCCATAAACTTCCATTCTAATTTACCTGTTTTCACATCGACCACCAGGAGGCTATATCGATATTCTACAGTACTCTATATACGCGTATTCGTATGATTATTTATAGCTAGATTCCTCCTGTATTAAGCCTCCACAGCATTTATATATCTATGGATAATACCTTACTATACAATCCTACAAGATACATCGCTGATAAGATACTAGATGTTGATAGCATAGATAGGGGAAGGGTATGACATGGATAAGTTGATTACCAGTATGACTAGGGTTGTGGGTTTCTAAAGCTTTAGCTATTAGGATCGAAGGGGGTTATCTTAGATCAATTCATATTCCGATTTGAATAGCCAACTTCTATCTAGATGGGGTATGCTAAACTAATTCATGAGGAATATCTTATCTAACCATATATAATCGACCCCAGAAGATTTATATGCCTATCTATGAAGCATATTCACCCTTGGCTCCTTGAAGGACTGTTACGATGTTGTGATAGTCGGATGCGGTCCAGCTGGGATATTCACTGCTCTAGAGCTTGTAGAGTATGATGGATTGGATATTCTAATGCTCGATAAAGGGTTGGATATAGATAGGAGGGTTTGCCCTGCTAGTAGAGGTTTAGAATGTACTAGGGTATGTGAGCCATGCTCCATATTATATGGGTGGGGTGGAGCTGGAGCTTTCAGCGATGGGAAGTTACATATATCTACGGAGGTTGGCGGGTGGCTTTCAGAGTATGTAGATAAGGGTGTACTAGCTGAGCTTGCTGAAAAAGTTGATAGCATTTATCTCAGGTTTGGTGCACCTGATAAACTCTATGGAACAGATTTAGATGCTATGGATAGGATAAGTCGTAAAGCTGCTTTCGCAGGTTTAACGTTGATACCTGTTAAGCTTAGGCATATGGGGACTGAGAAATGTCTAGAAGTTCTAAGGAATATGTACATGTATCTTAAGGATAGGGTAGATATAGCTACCGATTTAGAGGTTAAGAATATACTGGTAGATAACGGGAGGGTTATAGGGGTATCTACGGATGATCTAAATATATACGGCAGGTATGTAGTCTTAGCTCCGGGTAGAAGTGGTTCAGAATGGCTTGTAAACGAAGCGAAGAGACTTGGGTTAACTATGACTTCTAACCCTGTAGATTTAGGGGTTAGGGTGGAGGTTCCTGCAGCCATAATGGAGGAGCTTACAGATGCTCTATACGAGCCTAAGTTCGTATACTATTCTAAGCATTTCGATGATAAAACTAGGATGTTCTGTGTATGTCCCTACGGTAGGGTTATAACAGAAAGGTATGAAGATATAATAACGGTTAACGGTGAAAGCTACTTTAAGGATAAAACCATGAATACAAACTTCGCTATACTCGTGAGTACGATGTTTACAGAGCCGTTTAAAGAACCTATAGCTTATGGTAAGTATATAGCTAGACTTGCTAATATCATAAGTGGAGGAGTAATAGTTCAGAGGCTTGGAGATCTGCGTAGAGGACGTAGATCTACGCCTGAACGTATAGGTAGGAGTATAGTAGAACCCACTCTCAAATCTGCTACACCTGGTGATCTAAGCTATGTACTTCCATACAGGTACCTTACGGATATAGTCGAGATGCTGGATGCTTTAGATAAAGTCGCACCTGGTATAGCTTCAGATCATACGCTACTATACGGTGTTGAAGTTAAGTTCTATAGTTCTAGACTTAAACTTTCTAGGGAGCTTGAGACAGAAATCAGAAATCTCTACGCCGTAGGTGATGGAGCTGGGGTTACTAGAAGCCTTATGCAAGCTTCTATATCTGGTATCATAGCTGCTAGGAGTATACTTGCAAAGGAAGGCTATGATTTAAAGAATCTTCAGAAGGCTTAGCTTGCCTATATAGGTTCCATCGACTATGTATACTTCGGCTTCATCTAATACTACCGAGTTAGATTTAAGTATCGGTCCCAGCAGATCTTCAGATCCCTCTATACTATTTATAGGTTGACCTCCTAGTAGATCGTTAAATGAAGGGAGTACTACGAGTTTCTCTAATCTGGTAATCTTCATGATATCTTCTAAACTCTTCCTAGATCTTCGAGAGTATATCTTAGCGATATTATCTCTATCGAAGGGGATGCGTAGCCATACGGGTTTCGAATATCTTAAACCAAAGGCATCTCTAAACGATATAATCGGGTGTAGATGCCCCATAAGCATTATTCTAGCTTCTAGAAGATGTAGTCTAGGCCATGTGTGCCCATGCATTAAAGCTATACCGCTCCATAGTATACCCCTAGTATCTGCTATCTCGACCTCTCTAGGTACTAATAGATCTAATCCACCATCGTGATTACCTGGAACTACTATAACTCTATCAAAGAATTCTAGTGTTTCATCGAAGAAATCTGGTATATCCTTCCACTCAGATAGCTCTGCTGAGGCTATAGTATGCTTAACATCTCCTAATATGAATAGTATACTCGCATCGGTTTTATCGGCTATCTCTCTAATCTTAGCTTTAAGCCTAAAGGTTTGTGATGGTATATGTATACCTTTAGATGAGAGTTCTATATCCCATCCTATGTGTAGATCGGCTATAACCAGCGCTCTGGTAGAATCCTCTAGTAGGAGAGCTGGATATGGTATGAGCGGTTTAATCTTCAAAGATCCTGTATAATATTGGGATTCCGATCTCTATAAACATTTATAGATATAACGTAACCTAGGTTGAAATCTAGATGATATGAAACCTATAGATAGGTTCTACATGAGCTTAAAATTAGAATACATCGATAGGCCTCCTGTTATACCTCAGGCAACTTACTGCGTAGCAGGTTGGTTTAATGTTGACATAGTGAAGCCTGCATATGATGCGAATCTTATGGCTGATATACTTATCAAAGGATTGAAGAGTGTCGGATATGAGGGTGTATATGTAGGATGGGAGGCATCGTTTAACATATTAGCAGAAGCGTTTGGAGCTAAATTGGAATGGATTGAAGGTGAGCTTCCGAGGGTGTCTAAACCTATACTAGAAGATATAGATGATATGGATAGATTATCTTTACCTGATCCGTGGAAGGATGGGCGTATACCTATACATCTAGAAGCTATAGAGAGGGTGTATAGAACTGTAGGAGGGGAGGTACCAGTATTCAGTTACGTACCTGGGCCTTTAACGTTATCGAGTCTACTACTAGGTAGTAGTAAGACTTTGAGGTACCTATATTTCGAGCCTAGTAAACTCGAGAAGCTTATGGATCTAGTATGTAGAGCATCTATACTATTCGCTGAAGCTAAGATTGAAAGTGGATGTGATATCATAGTAGTAGCAGATCCTACCTCTAGTATAGTTAAACCAAGCGTATTCAATGAGCATATATCACCGTATATAGAATATATACTTAAATGTGTAGGTGCAAAAGCTATACCATCACTACATATATGCGGAGATACATCTAGGATACTAACATCCATAGGTAAACTTAGCACTAGGATATTCGAGGTGGATACACCCGTAGATATAGGATATGCTAGAAGAATTCTTAGTAGTATCTGTGTTATGGGTAATGTAAGTACTACTCTATTAAAGCTAGGTAAACCAGATGATATTAGGAGAGAGGTGTTAGAATGTATACGTAAAGCAGGTATGTATGGATACATAGTAAGTTCTGGATGTGAAATACCTTATGGTACACCTATCGAAAATGTGAAAGCTATGGTTGATTCTACGATAAGAGTTGTAGAATAAACGTGATATCACATTCAACGGAGGAAATGGTTATCTATAAGATATCACAAAAGCTAGCCTTAGATATATGGATAACGATGCGTATACTCCTCTATCGATTCGATTAATCTAGCTACTGCTTTAATCAACTCCGATCTATCTATACCCTCTCTATGCATTTCTAAGATCGATCTAAGCTTTTCTCCAAGCTCTATAAGCTTAGCTATCTGTGAATCATCTAGTAGACCTATATAGCTTAAAAGTAGTATAGTGAAGAAGGCTTTCGTAATATTACGCCTAGCTTGAATAAGAATTCGATTATATGCTCCTTTAGAGATAGGTTTTAACATACAATATGCCTTATCTTCATATGTTAAATTTCTATCCGCTATATTATCGCTTATAATATCTACTATTAACGCTGAAAATTGTTGTTTAGTAATGCAACTTCTATCTAGGAGCAATGATACTACAGGATCCTCTAATAGCTTTCGGAGTATATTCTTCACATGGTTCTCAAAGCCTTCCATTACGTATACAATTTTGTATACGTGACAGATTTAAACATAGAAGGTGTATAGATAAACGGATCTATGGAGGATCTACAGTCTTCCATGCAGATGGTATGGAATATTATGATATCACATATGTATAAAAGCTGTAGTAAATACGTATGCTGAAAGCTGCATAGAAATGATCCAATTAATCGTTATGTGACATGATGTATTGGTGTATAGTATGGTGGAAGAGCTTAAGAGCCTATATGTGATAACATCTTGTAGCTGTAATGTCTATATGGATACCTAGTGGTGAAGCTTTAAAGAGATTAAGAAAGAGAGCTGGATTAACCCAGAAGGAATTAGCTAAAAGAGCTGGTGTTAGTCAATCACTCATATCCAGGATTGAACGAGGTTCCGTAGATCCTAAACTTTCGACTATACAAGCTCTACTAAATGTACTTAGCAGTTATACGGGTATGAAAAAAAGAGCTTGTGATATCATGAATCCCAATGTGATATCTGTTAGATATGATGAGACTGTGAAGGATGCTGTAGATCTTATGAGAACTTATGATATATCACAACTCCCTGTAGAGAGGGATGGGAGGATTATCGGCAGTATACATGAAGCTTCACTGATAAGGATGCTGGTTTTCGAGAGAAATCCTCGCGAATTCTTTGAGCAAAAGGTATTTAAAGTTATGGAGAAGCCTTTCCCGACCGTAACGCCGGATACTCTAGTAGAAGAAGTTATGCTTATACTTAGTAGAGGTGAACCTGCTGTTATAGTAGAGGATGATGGGAGGATACTAGGTATCATCACTAAGATAGATGTTATACTATCGTTTCTCAAGGATATGGGTGAAGAGGGATGAGTGAGGTTATAGGCTTAACCATAGCTTTAACTCTGGGTATATCTGTATCTTTAATAGTAATTTTGTATAAACATCTTGAAGCGAAGATTATAACTAAAATTATAGAATATTATAGGGGTCTAGAGGATAAATTATATAATGAAATCTCTATGTTAAGATATAGTTTAGATCAGCAGAATAAGAGAATAAATGTGATGAATAAAGGTTTAAAATTCAGTTTAGAAACTCAGAATAGGATTCTAAGTATACTCTTATCTAAGAAGATGGGTGGATATAAGGAAAGGATGAGTAATGTAGAATATAGTAGTAGTGAGGTTATAGGAGTAGAAGGTTCCACAGCTAAATATATTCACTCTGTAAATTTGGAGAAACTTAATGATACAGAAAGGAGTGTACTCATATTCTTAAGTAACGCTGGAAGGAAAGTTGGTGTTAGAGAGATACAGTTACATATGAATAAAAGTAGAGAGCATATAGCGAGGTTGATGAAGAAGTTGTATGAGGATGGGTATGTGGAGAGGGAAAGTAGAGGGAACTCATATGTTTACTGGGTGAGAGATGAGGTTAAAGATATTATTATGGGAGATACTAGTACTTCTTAACTATACTAGATAGACGATATATATGCTGATTCTGAGAGCCGCTACGGTGGAGAAAACCGTTCTTATGCAGTCTCTGTAAATATGTAGATACAGTGCTTAACGGAATAGATTCACCATACTCTTCCTCATAGGCGAATTTAACATCTTTAGATGAAAACCATGAATCCTGGAATCTATCTTCTACAAGTTTCTTAATCCTCTCAAACTTAGTCCTACCTACCTCCTCCATCCCAGATTCACTAGTTATAGATCCCATAAAATCGATCATATCGAGTATACGAGAAATCTTATCACGAGAAACATTACCTTCGATAGATATGGTGAATCGGCTACCATCCTCATCCAGAAACTCTATCTTAAATCTAGAAGTCTTCAACCCTCTACCCTATCATCTTCACTTTTTCACATAGCTTCTAGATTAATCTTAAGTGAACTAACGCCGAGAAAATAAGGCTTAATAAGGTTTAATTAAGAAAAACAGGCTTTATCTCCATTTTTTCTTTAATTCGCAGTTTCACAAACCGTTAAACTCAAATAAAACCTGAGAAAAATTATTTCTTCTAAATCTCCAGTGGAAATAGAGGGGTCTCAAAAATGTAAATAGTGAAGTAGTTATATAGGTAAAATAGAAGAGAGAAGAGGATAAATAGTAGAGATGAGAGATCACAAGCTTCACAGCTGATCCATTATACTTCACGAGAAGTGAAAGAGCAGTAGATACATTCCTAGATGAAGGAGGCAGACCCCTCTATTTCCACTGGAGATTCAGGTTGATTTATTAAGCAGTGAAAGAAGAGGAAAATTGTATGTTTACCTCCCCCAGCAATTGTGGCTTTGGAGGTTGACAATAAATAGCTTTCTATTATATATCGTGTATCTATTACTACAGTTTTCTATACTTGTTAAAGCTAGCGATCCATTATGCATAATCATATCTTCTGGAGTTGAAATTAGGGGGTAGCCCGGTTTACTCTGATCTTTCTCTTGTACTATCTATTTTTATCGGTATTACACTATCTCCTTTCTCAGTCGAGTATGAGTAGCGATAGAAAGGATATGGTTTTCGATATATTCGATAGGGTTCTATCTAGGTATCCAATATTTAGGAATAGAGATGCATTACGTCCAGAATATGTACCTGATAATCTTCCTCACAGGGATGAACAGATTCAGCGTCTAGCATTCATCCTCGCTCCTTCGCTTAAAGGTTCTCTACCATCTAACGTATTTCTGTATGGTAAACCTGGTACAGGCAAGACTGCCGTTACACATTTCGTTCTTAACAGGCTTAGAATAAAGGCTAAGGAAACAGAATCATCTATAGCTATAAGCTATGTAAATTGTAGGATTGCGGGTACGGAGTACCGAGTACTATCTTCCCTCTGTTCATCTATAGGTGTTGATGTACCTTTCACAGGTTTATCTAAAGCTGAGGTTTTCCAAAGGTTTAAGAATGGGCTCGAGAAGTTTGGTGGTATACTTATAGTAGTATTGGATGAGATAGATGCTTTAGTTAAAATTCATGGTGATGATATACTCTACGAGTTAACCCGTATAAAGGAATCCTCATCTGGTAAAGGTGGTGTATCTATGATCGGTGTATCTAACGATCTACAATTCAAAGACTTTCTAGATCCACGTGTATTAAGTAGTTTAAGTGAGGAAGAGATATTATTCAGACCTTATACTGCGAATGAACTTTATGATATACTTAGGGAGAGGGCTAGGATAGCTTTTAGCGAAGATGTATTATCCGAATCTGCTCTCCGTCTATGCGCAGCTTTAGCAGCTGCAGAACATGGAGATGCTCGTAGAGCTTTAGATCTACTTAGAGTTGCAGGTGAGATAGCTGAGAGGGATGGATCTAAATTTGTTACGGATGAACATGTAAGGAAAGCACAGCAGAAGATAGAGTCTGATAGGGTTTGGGAGGCTGTAAAAACCCTTCCTCTACACTCTAGGATTATACTCCTCGCTGTATATATCAATTCTAAACGTAACGAATCTAAATGCCTTACAGGTGAGATCTATGACGTGTATAAAGGGCTATGTGAAAGCCTCGGGTTAGAATCCCTAACGCAAAGGAGAGTTAGTAGTCTTCTAAATGAGTTAGATGCTATGGGTTTAGTTAATAGTAAACTGATAAGTATGGGTAGATATGGGCGATCTAAGCGTGTAAGATTGAATATACCATCCTCGATGATACTTCAATTATTAAAATCTGACCCCTATCTATCATCTCTAGAAGGATATGTCGAGAAATACTAGTATTTTAGAAGGGATATCATCTCGTTTACAATCTCCATCAGGGATATGTAGCTTGAAATGTATAGCATTTGAGGATTCAGCTTTCATGAAAGGTGTATCTAGTTGTAAAGCCGTATTGGTAGCAGTCGCTACGGATGGGTTTCGCATATCTAATGTATCCTTTTCATATATAATCGTAGATGGATTGGATTGTACAGATCGTATGATAGATTTATGTCTAGAGATGGGTGGTAACTTCGATCTAATCCTACTTCATGGGGCTCCATATGGAGGGTTTAATATAGTTGATGTAGAGAAATTATATCTTAAACTTCATTCACCTATAATTTCTGTAATATCTTCTAAACCTAATGAGAATGCTGTAATCGAAGCTTTAAAGAAACATTTTAATGATTGGATCCTGAGGTGTAGTCTTCTAGAAAAGTTTAAACCTATAATCCCTATAAATCTAAAGGGTTATACCGTATATGTATCATGTTATGGTATTGATTTAGATCATGCTACAAATATTCTACATAATATTACAATTATAGGTAAGCTTCCCGAACCTCTTAGAATTGCTAGACTCATAGCTAGGGGGTTACCCCTGAATCTCTGAGAAAAGTTTAAAATGATTCTCTAAGATTTCTTAGAGTCGAATATTGAAATTTTAACCGCCGAGATATTTAGTATAAACTAGTTATAATTACAATTTTAGCTGAAATCTAATAGTTTAACATTTAACGTTGATAAGTCGATTATGGGTGTTATAGCTGGTGTAGGTACGATACCATTAAGTCTCTGATAACTTGTCTGAGCTTGCCATGTACCTGAATTAACTATCACGATACCTCTATAGTATCTCTGTCTCTCTACATGTACGTGTCCTGCATGGAATATATCTGGGATATCATCTATTACTAGTGTATCAGTAGATGCAGGGATTATCGGTGAATTATCGTTATAAATTGGTGATAAATGTCTAGCTCTAAGTAGTATTTCCATAGCTTCATCGACTCTGCTAGCGTTAAACCCTGGTATAGATGCTAGAACGGAATCTAAACTTCTACCATGGTATACCAGTACTTCTACCCCATGTATTTTAACCCATGCCGGATTTCCAGCTACATGTATATTTCCATACTTATCAAGATAGTTTTTAAGATATCTAGGGGGTGGTTGAGGTTGTGCTTTACTAGTAGCATCGTGATTTCCAGGTATTATCACCACTTCTATATCACTCGGTAAATCTCCTATTATCTTCATAGCTAACTCATATTGACTATTAACATCTTTAATATCCAGTTCCCTCTCCTGGCTAGGATAAACTCCTATACCATCAACTAGATCCCCGGCTATGACCATATACTTTACTCTATCTCTTATATCATCTAAACCTTCTATATGGATATCGCCTCTAATCCATCTTAAGAATTTCTCGAATCGATCTCTCATAAACAACTTACTACCTATATGTAGATCTGAGATTAAAACAGCATAGACTCTTTCATCAGCCTTCCTAGGTTTTCTAGGTGGTATATCTGGGAATACTATTTCTTTAGCGATTACAGTATCTTTCCTCCCTCTTATACCAGCTACGCCTATAACCTGGTCTAAAAGTACCTGTTCACCTGAAGTTTTAAGTTCAGGATTATCAGATGGTACTATAACCTTAATGGTGGATTCGAAATCCTCTAGAAGTATACCTACATAGCTTCTGGTAATCTTCTTCTCCATAACCATACCTATAACCTTTACTTCTTCTCCATGCTTAGCTTCGAGAGCTACCTCTATAGATGTTGCCGTATTCCATCCACTACGCATCCTTATAAGTTTCGCAAGTTTCTCGAATCTATCTATAAACACCTTGTAGAAATGCTTTATCGTAATTCCTTTCTCAACCTCTATACATGGATCTCTAACTATCTCAACTCTACCCTCAATTAGCTGCCGAGCTTTCGTAGCTGAAGTGGATACATCTATTCCTCCCACCTTTTCTACTCCTAAAATCTCCTTTAATATTAATCCAGTAATCCATCCATCCCTAGCTAGTCTTCTAATTCTATCGATATTCTCCTCTAATCTAGATGGATCTACATTCTTAATTATATCGAAGGCATCAGGTGTGATTTGGTATCCGAGCTGTGTTAGCTTTAAAACTATACTTCTAAGCCTACCTTCATCCATCCACCCTAAAAGTAGATTCTATAGGGAGCCGATAAATGTTCTTAGCTTAAATATATTAGCTTTAAGATAGGATTTTCGCTCTAATATACATCCTGAATTACAGAGTTGTCTGAATGCATGTTTTCGGCTAGCCGAAAAACTTATAATCACGATATATGTTCATTAACCTTGGTATGAAGAGGTATAGAATGGAGGATTACCTAGAAGCTATCTATAACCTATCCAGTGGTGAGGATTATGTGAGCTTAGGCCTCATAGCTTCAAGGTTGAATATAAGCTCTTCATCTACAACGGAGATGATACAGCGTCTATATGAGAGGGGGCTAGTTGAGTATGTTAAATATCGTGGTGTTAGACTTAGTAGGCTAGGGTTAGTAAAAGCTATACGAACTGTTAGAAAGCATAGATTGTTAGAGCTTTTATTCAAGGAGATCCTAGAGTTAAACCCTGATGATTATAGAGAGGTTATCTGTGATATAGAGCATCTAATAACCGATGATATAGCTGAGAAATTGTATGAAAAGCTTGGTAGGCCATCCTTCTGCCCTCATGGTAATCCTATTCCTAATATTACAGGTGAATTTCCTTGTCCTTGAACGATCTAACATCCCTAGATATGCTTCTGGAAGGTGAGGAAGCTGAAGTCGTTATGTTAGTAGGTGGTAGAGGGTTGGTAACAAGGTTAGCTGAGATGGGTATTACACCCGGTACCAGGATAAGGATAGTGAGACGGATAGGTAATAGAGGCCCTGTAGAAGTCTATGTTAGGGGATCTATACTAGCTCTAGGTTGGGGTATAGCTCGTAAGATTATGGTTAAACGAGTAAGTTAGGTATGAAGATGCATCGTAGATCTGATCGTATGAATGGGAGGGTAGCCGTTAGATTAGCGCTAGCTGGTAATGCAAACGTAGGTAAATCTACTCTATTCAATATGCTTACAGGCGGCTCTCAGCATGTAGGTAATTGGCCTGGTAAGACTGTTGAGAAAGCTGAAGGCTATGTTAGGTTTGGTCATTACATCATCTATGTGATAGATCTACCAGGATCGTATTCTCTCTCAGCTTATAGTGAAGAGGAGGTTATAGTTAGAGAGTATTTGCTAATGGAGAAACCCGATGTGATAGTAAACGTAGTCGATGCTACCGCTCTAGAGAGGAACCTCTACCTTACGTTTCAGCTTCTAGAACTTGAGAAGCCTATGGTATTAGCTCTCAACTTTATGGATGAAGCTGAGAAGAAGGGTATAAAGATCGATGTAGAGCTCCTATCCAAGCTTATAGGGATACCTGTGATACCATGCATAGCGGCTAAAGGTGTAGGTTTAATCGATATATTAGAGAAATCGTTACAAATAGCTAGAGAAGGGGTTAAACCGAATCCCCCGATCTATGGATCAGAGGTTGAGGAAGCTATAGCTAATCTTCTAGTTGAAATGAGGGATCTACCAATTCCCGAGGCTTATCCTAGGAGATGGGTTGCTATAAGAATTCTTGAGGGTGACTCTATCGTCGAGAAAATGGTAGCTTCACTCGGTGGATCTAAAGTATTGAGGTTAGCTGAATCTCTTAGACGTAGACTTGAGGAGAGTCATGGAGAGCCATCATCTGTCGTTATAGCCTCTGAAAGATACTCTCTTATAGGCAGAATTTCTTCCCAAGTTCAAACTATAAAGACTCCTGAGAAACGTCGTATAGTAGATATAATCGATGATGTAACTAGTAGACCTCCAACTGGTATACCCTTCCTCATCTTAACGCTATCCCTCCTAATATCTTCTATGTTCTTTATGGGAGGCTTACTATCATCTATTATAGAATATGCTTTAAACCCTACTATCGCTATAGTGGAAGATCTAATCAGGCTTCTACCTGCATGGGTTAAACCTACGTTGATAGGTATGATGGATGGATTTATAGCTAGTCTAACATTGGTTATACCATATATTCTTCCATTCTACATTATCCTCTTCATACTAGAAGATTCCGGCTACCTTCCTAGGGTATCTCTACTACTGGATCGTTATATGCATAGGATGGGCCTCCACGGTAGAGCACTACTACCTCTACTCTTAGGGTTTACTTGTAATGTACCTGCATGTATAGGATGTAGGATAATCGAGAGTGAGAGAGGAAGAATAATAACATCGATACTAGTACTACTTATACCATGTACGGCTAGAAGTATAGTGATACTAGGTTTAGTAGGCCATTATATAGGTGTTCATGCAGCTCTAGCCATATACGTATTCGAAGTTATGCTGGTATTCCTTACAGGGCTAGTACTCGATAGGATAATAACTGGTGAAAAATTAGCCTTAGTAATGGAGATACCACCGTTACGTATACCGAACTCTAATATCGTAATTCGTAAAACCTGGTTTAGACTTAGAGAGTATCTAATCATAGTGGTACCGATGCTAACATTAGGTAGTGGAATGGTAGGCTTCATGGATGCTATAGGTGTATCTAGAATGTTAGCTGAAATCCTAGATGGGTTTATGAAGATAGCTTTCGGTCTACCAGGTTTTACTGCTATACCGCTTATATTCGGCTTTCTTAGGAAAGAGTTAGCTCTAGTAATGCTATCTCAAGCTGCTGGTGTAGAGGATTTGAGTATGGTGTTAACGTATAAGCAGATGATTACCTTCACACTTATAACCGTAGTATATATACCATGTTTAGCTACATTCCTAAGCTTAGCTAGAGAGCAGGGTCTAAGGAGAGCTTTAGAATCCTCCTTACTAACTATGGTGTTAGCGTTTCTAGTAGGAGTTGCATCTAACATCATACTATCGTTCTTACTCTAGTGAATAGAGTGTTTAGATACCAGTTAATGTTTATCTTCTGATAGCTAGATTTTTTAATCATAGAGTTGCCTCGTTGTATTCTCTGCGGTTCTAGCAGTAAAATAATCTCATCTATACTAGGCGTCTGTGTAGATTGTATTAGAGGTAGATTCGACGAAGCGTTGGAGTACATCGTAGAAGCACATAGATCTACTCGTATAAGGTATAAGCTACCTGGATCCCCACCTAGATCTAAGGGTGGAGTTGAGTGTAATATATGTTCGAATAAGTGTAGTATAGGTGAAGGTGAATACGGATTCTGTGGTTTAAGGTATTGTAAATATGGGCGTCTCCAATCTATAGTCTCAGCTTCTAAAGCTCTACTCTACGGGTATCTGGATCCGCATGTGACGAATTGCTGTGCTTCATGGTTCTGTCCAGGAGGTACTGGAATGGGTTATCCTAAATATGCGTATAAGCCTACAGCTGAATATGGATACTACAATTATGCTCTATTCTTCTATGGATGCAACTTTGATTGTCTATTCTGTCAAAATTATAGTCATAGGATACTTGAGGATGCTCCGTTAATGACTATAGATGAGCTTGTTGAAGTAACGCTTAGTAATCCTAGAATATCATGTTGGTGTTTCTTTGGAGGTTCACCTGAACCTCAGTTACCGTTCGCTATAAGAGCTTCATCTAGGGTTTTAGAAGAGAAACCTAGGGATCGCGTTATACGGATATGTTTCGAATGGAATGGATGCGGTAATCCTAAACTTGTAGAGGAAGCTTGTAGACTCTCCCTAGTATCAGGTGGTATAGTTAAGTTTGATCTGAAAGCCTTTAGTAGAGAGCTTAGCTATGCTTTAAGTGGTGTAGATAATAGGGAGGCTTATAGAAACTTCGAACATCTATACTATAAGTTCTACTCTGATCGTGTAGAGGTGCCTTTACTAATGGCTACAACCCTCCTAGTACCTGGATACGTGGATGAATATGAAGTGGAAAGTATAGCTAGATTCTTAGCTGATCTAAATCCTGATATACCATATAGTCTCCTAGTATTCCATCCTGACTACGCTATGAGAGATCTACCAGTTACACCTCCAAAACACGTTAGGAGATGTTACGAAGTAGCATCGAAGCATCTTAGGAGGGTGCATATAGGAAATTTAACACTCCTCCACATGGTTTATGGAGTAGAGGCGTAATGATGGGTTTACGCTTATAAATAATCGCTATAAGATTATCCTAAAGCTAGCTATGAATAGAGTGGAGGAATCTCTTAGACGTATAGATGCAGATAGGATAGTGGATGATATCTCTAAGTTTATATCCTCATCTGTAGTAGAAGCTAAAGCTGATGGCGTTGTATTAGGTCTAAGCGGTGGTATAGATAGCTCAGTTACTTTTGTATTATGTGTTAAAGCTTTAGGATCAGATAGGGTGCATCCAGTTATAATGCCTACTAGCTTCACCCCGTTTCAGGATATAATCGATGCGTTGAATCTAGCTTCGATGTTTAAAACAGAGAGTATCCGTGTAGATATAGATAGCATAGTTGACGAGTATATCAGGTGTATAGGATATAAGGTGGTGAAACCTATAGTCGAAGGTAATCTTAGAGCTAGAGTTAGAATGACTATACTCTACTATCTAGCTAATGCTTTCAATCTATTGGTAGTGGGTACGAGCGATAGGAGTGAATATATGATAGGATATTTCACCAAGTATGGTGATGGAGCTGCAGATATACAGCCTATACTACACCTGTATAAGACGCAAGTTAGATTGATCGGGCGATATATTGGGTTACCTGATAGTATAGTATCTAAACCCTCAGCTCCTATGCTATTCCCAGGTCATACAGCTAAATCGGAGCTACCTGCAGATTATGATATAATAGACCAAGTATTACATGGTTTCTTCGATCTAGGATTAACTGTAGACGAATTGGAGATGGAGACAGGTATAGGTAGGGATATATCATCGAGGATACTATCTATGGTCGAATCATCTAAGCATAAAAGGATGCTTCCAAAATGTGTGATGAGACCTATATAGCATTCACTTATAAACTTCTATCTTAACGTAAGTAGCCTCTCCATCTGTGAGAAGCCTCTCTCTCATATCATCTAGATCTAATTTGCAATTTGTTAAATCAGCTACCGCAATCCATTCAGCCTCCTCCCCCCTCCTTATAGTCCTAGATTCAGAGAATAGTAGATCTACATCCATATCAGCTAGTATCCTAGCTATCCTAGCTAAAGCTCCAGGTATATCCCTTAACCCTACAGTTATCTTAGCTAACCTGGTTCCACTATCGATGAATGGTGTAAGCCTTATCTCACCATGCTCTGCATCTAATACGATGAGTAGATGCATACCTTCTCTTAAACCTAGAATCCTCCTAATATCTATAGGTATAAGGATCCTACCTTTACTATCGAGCTTTACTATATCGACTTTATGCAAGGCTACACTTAATAGAGGGTTATGTAAACCCTTAAAGCTTTACCGTTTCTATCCGAGTCTCCATGGCTTTACTCAAACATGACTTTACGAATCCATAGAATATGGGAGATGGCTTTCCAGGTCTACTCTTAAACTCTGGATGGTATTGTGTACCTACGTAAAACTTTAAGCTTGGTATCTCGAATGCTTCTATCCTATCCCCATCTAAACTGACTCCTGAAAACACCATACCGTGTGATTCAAGTATACCCCAGTACTCTGGGTTAACCTCCCATCTATGGCGGTGTCTCTCATATACGATATTCTGAGAGTATAGATTGTAGAGGAGTGTTCCAGGTTTAATCCTTATGGGATATGCACCAAGCCTCATGGATCCACCCATACGCTCTACGTTTCTCTGTTCAAGCATTAGATCTATCACTGGATGCGATGTATTCGGATCATTCTCCGTACTATTAGCTCCATCAAGTTTACATACGTATCTAGCGAAGGCTACTATAGCCATCTGAAATCCGAAGCATAATCCTAGGAACGGTATATCCATCTCTCTAGCATAATTTGCTACAGCTATCTTACCTTCTGTACCTCTACGTCCGAAACCTGGAGGTACGATTATACCATCATAGGAATCTAGCATAGATAGTTTTTCAGGCTCATCCTCGAATATTTCTGCCTCTATTAGATCGATCTCTACCTTCGTGGATAGGACTCCACCTGCATGTTTTAAAGCTTCTAGTATACTTACATAGGAGTCTGCTAGGCTCGTATACTTACCGCAGAGAGCTACTCTAACCTTATACTTAGCGTTAAGCATAGAATCAACTATACTCTTCCATCTACTCCAATCAGGCTTCCTAGCTTCTAGTTTAAGCCTACTGCATATATAATCCCCCATACCTTGTTCATCTAATATGATCGGTGCTTGATATACTATTGGTAGGTTATAGGAGCAGAAGACAGCCTCTTTAGGTATAGTACCGAATAGAGCTATCTTAGCCTTAGTCTCTTCTCCTATCATCCTAGAGCATCTAGCTACTATCATATCAGGTTGTATTCCTATCCTTCTAAGCTCGTTAACACTATGCTGTAGAGGTTTAGTTTTTTCTTCTCCTGTAACATCGAGTACAGGAACCAAGGCTACGTGTACGAAAAGCGTGTTATCGTAACCCTTCTCAAGCCTTATTTGTCTTATAGCTTCGAGGTATGGTAGACCCTCTATATCTCCCACTGTTCCTCCAACTTCGACTAGGAGTACGTCTACGGATGATCTATCAGCTACTAGGTATATCCTACGTTTAATCTCATCAGTTATATGCGGGATTATCTGAACGCATTTACCCAGATACTCCCCCCTCCTCTCCCTCTCTATAACTGTAAGGTATATTTGCCCCGTAGTGATATTCTGATCCTTTGATAGATTGATATCGAGGAATCTCTCGTAGTGGCCCATATCTAGGTCTATCTCCCCTCCATCTTCTGTAACGAAGATCTCTCCATGTTGATATGGATTCATTGTTCCGCAATCAACGTTAAGGTATGGATCTATCTTTATCACGGTAACCGTATAACCTCTAACTTGAAGCATCTTCCCTATAGAGGCTGTAACAACACCCTTACCTACACTAGATAAGACTCCGCCAGTTACGAATATATACTTACAGGTTTTCGATGTATACTCCGTCAAGATCAACATTTAAATTCTGACAGCTTATCTTAAAGATTTACCCAGATGATTTATCCAATGGCGAGGTTTAGATAGACTATCCTATACTACTACTTGATTAGACATGTAGTTGATGAAATCTTAAATCGAGGTAGATTCCAAAGTATATTATCGAGTTGAAGGTTAGAAAACCTTATGTAGCTGGATCATGGTATCCAGGTACGGCTGAATCTCTTAAGAGGGAAATAGAACGTTGTCTAACACATAGGTTAGGCTATGGGAGGATACCTGAAGTATCTAGGGATGGATCCAGAGCTATACTAGGTCTTGTATCCCCTCACGCAGGATACATGTATTCTGGGCCTATAGCATCCATAGGGTATGGTAGGCTAGCTGAGGATGGCATACCCGAATCTATCATACTTATAGGCCCTAATCATACTGGTATAGGATCTGCTGTGAGTATAATGGTAGAAGGTGTATGGGAGACACCCTTAGGCTCTGTAGAGATAGATACTGGTTTAGCTAAAGCGATAGTTGAGGCTTCAGGTATAGTCGATGTGGATGATTATGCTCATAAATTCGAGCATTCCTTAGAAATACAGCTTCCATTCCTCCAGTACTTCTATGGATCGAGTTTTAAAATAGTTCCTATATGCATGATGCTTAGAGACTATGATACTGCTAAGGAGCTAGGTGAGTCTATATCTTCAAGTATAGTTGGGCGTAACGTAGTGATAGTAGCTAGTACGGATTTCACGCATTATGAGCCTCATAAGATCGCTGTTGAGAAGGATAGGTTAGCGATAGACGCTATATTGAAACTGGATGCTGAATCATTCCTAAAGGTGGTAGAGGATAAATACATATCTATGTGCGGCCCTGGACCTGTAGCTGTTATGATAGTAGCGTGTAGGAAGCTTGGTGCATCTAGAGCTGAGCTACTAGGTTATGCAACCTCAGGTGATATTACAGGCGACCGTTCGGCTGTAGTAGGGTATGCATCGATAGCTGTATATAGGTAGTGGCTAAGGAATACTGGTACACCAGTTTACGGTAACCCTTAATGCGTTATCTAAGAATATAGCTTTCAGAATTAGATCTATTCATATAGAGGTGAAGAGTTAAATCTTAACACAGTTTAAATGTCATTTTAGTCCATAGATATGATCCATATGGTGGATATAACGGGTAAACCTGAAGTCTATAGGGAAGCTAGGGCTGAGGGGTTCATAAAGCTCAAGTCATCTACTATTAAAGCTATAGAGGAAGGGAGGGTTCCTAAAGGTGATGTCGTGACTGTAGCTAAGGTTGCAGCTATAAACGCTGTTAAGATGACATCCAGCCTTGTCATATTATCCCATCCCATACCTATAACTAGTATAGATGTTGATGTAGAGTTCATCGGTTCATCTCTAAAGGTATCTGTCACTGTTAGATCTGAGTCTAAGACCGGTGTCGAGCTTGAAGCTCTAGTAGGTGTTGCTGCTGCTTTGATAAATATATTCGATATGGTTAAACCTCTCGAGAAGGATGAGTATGGATTATATCCTGAATCTCTCATCTATGATATAAGGGTTGTTAGTAAGGTGAAGAGTAGTGAGTCTAAGCTATAGGGAGCATAGGGATAGAGCTCCTGCTAAAGTTAGATTCGGTATCGTAACATGTAGTTCTAGTAGATCTAGATTGCTAGAGGAGGGTGGTAGGGTTGCAGATGAATCTGGAGACTTATCTGCGAAGATTCTTGCTAAAAGTGGTTTCGATCTATGTTATAGAAAGCTTATACCGGATAACATATTGGATATAAGGCGTTGTGTAGTCGAAGCAGCTAAGACTGGTGTCGATATACTTATATTCATAGGAGGGACGGGTATATCGCCCACCGATGTTACTTTCGAAGCTTTAAAACCTATGATAGAAAGAGAGATACCTGGTTTCGGTGAGCTATTCAGAAGGTTGAGTTTTGAAGAGGTTGGCTCAGGAGCTATGCTTTCAAGAGCTTTTGCATGTATAGCTGAAGGTATACTCATATTTGCGCTTCCAGGATCACCTCACGCTGTAGTCTTAGCTCTAGAGAAGCTTATACTACCTGAAGCTAGGCATCTAATCTTACATCTGAAGGAGTGAGATTACTCCTCTCTATAGCTCCTAGCATATCCTTTATGAAGGCTAAGCCTTCACCGAATGTTCGCAACCCCTTCTCCGTAATCTTATAATATGTACGTTCAGGTCTACCGTTTACGGAAATCTTATCAGATTTAACTACGAGCCCCTCTCTATTCATTCTATAGAGAACCAGATAAACCATTACAATCGGTATGGATATAGCGAATCTTTCACTCAGAAGCTTATGTATCTCGTAAGCATACATAGGCCTTTCTCTAAGTAACGCAAGTATATATATCCATAGGTTTTCGTTCGTAAGCTTCTTTTTCAATCTAGCTAAAGCCATACTACTCCCCGACTTCATTCAGAGTACTACTTCTTAGTTATAGGTGCAGGAAGTTTACGTTCTTCTTCTGGTCTAATCTTAACTATACCGTGGAAAACTGCGCAATTCACACAGTAATACTTAACAACTTGTTGCATCCCTACATAAGCTCCCTGATCCTTCAACTCCTTCGCTAAATCCTTAGGGACAAGATATCTTGTAACAGTAACCTTCTTAGCTTTATCTCTAGGTATGAGTTGTCCGCACATAGAGCATTGAACCCTAGGAACCTTACCCTTACTCCCCTTCCTCCTCCCTCTAGATTTCCTCTTCTTAGGCATCCCTCCTAATCACCGGTTAAGAGATATCGATTAACTCCCTAAAGAAAAAGGTTTTGAGATCGATTAAACGTGAGTTAATCCTCTCCTACCAAAGGTTGGATGAGTATATACGTAAACCTAATACTTCGATTATCCAACTCTTTAATCCATGATAACTTTAATACTACCAGGATCTACTAGAGCATCATACGACGTATGCTGATAGAGTAATCTCAACTCTACTTGACTAAACCCTTCTATCATAATATTCTCTCAAAATCTTAGAGATTATAGGAGTGGGGTATTTGTGAAATAATGGAGAGCCTATGAGCATTTATAAATAACCTAGAATTACTGGAATACCGATATTATTCGTATAAGCATACTTATCTAAGGATTAGTGGGAAAGCTATACGATGAATTAGTGAAGGAAGGATTTAATATTTAATTGTACTCAAATATTTAGTTATATTTAAATATGGGTAACCTCTACTAACAATTGTAGTGTGAAGCTAACAGTCGTAGGTCATGCTGTTATAGATTACATAGATGTAGGTTATCTACCAGTTAAACCTACACCTGGAGGTACGGTTACCTACACCTCGATCGCTGCATCTAAACTAGGTTTAAACGTAGGTATAGTATCCAAGGTTGGTTTAGATTTTAGAGAGGATTTTAGAAGATTCTTAGAAGATCATGAGATCTCCCTTAAACATCTTAGGATCGAAGATAATGCATATACAACAAGCTACATAATAAAGTATACTCCTAGAGGTAGGAGGATGTGGCTTAGAAATAGATGTCTACCTATTACTTTAGCTGATCTAAACTGTATAGATGATTCAGATATGATCCATCTGGGACCTGTAGCATGCGAGCTAGATGAAGAAACTGTATTAGAGCTGATAAGATCTAGTAGGATACCTATATCTGTAGATGTACAGGGTATGCTTAGAAAGTTCGCTAAAACTGGATATGTAACTCTTGCTAAAAATGTCAATGTATCAAATCTTAGAGGATCTAAAATGATTAAATTATCTTTAAGAGAAGCTGAGATAATAGTCGGCTCTAGTAGTATAGGTAGGATGCTAACTAAACTTAGTGGCATAGCCGATATAGTGGCTATAACTGCAGGTGGCAGTGGGGTATACGTAGTTTCGGGTTTAGATGCTTTTCATATACCTGCATTTAAAACTAAAGTTGTAGATCCTACTGGTGCAGGTGATTGTTTTGTAGCGGGTTTAATTTACGGATACCTTAAGGGAGAAGATCTCATATGGTCTACATCCCTAGGTTTAGCTTCTGCCTCCTTCATAGTAGAGGGTTACGGCCCCTCGAATTTCGGAGGATTAAAGGAGGTTTATGAAAGAGCCTCTTTTCTCGTAGATAACGTTAGTAGAATCCGTTTATGAAGATCTTCTAGTAGGATTTACCTATATAGACATAGTGTTTTGCAGGTCTACCGCAAACTATGCATGTAGCCTTCTCCGGAGGCTTCTCTTCTATATCTATCCTTACACCTCTAACTTCAGCTGAATAGATTTCCTTCAATTTCTCTCCGCATGACTCGCCATCATAGTCTATCGAGCAGAAGGGTGCTCTAGCTACTGTCCCCTTCGATACGGCTTCGCCAACCTCCTCTATACTCGATGCTTCTACTATCCTAGATTCAAGATCTCTCTCAGCTCTAGACCTGAGATTTTCTAGAATCATACGAGCTAGATCCTCTATAGTACTTTGTAATTTCTCTAAATCCACTTCGATCCTCTCGAAGGTATCTCTTCTACAAATAGTTACACTTCTATTTACCATCTCCTTTAAACCTACTTCGATCCTTAACGGTACACCTCTAAACTCCCAGAAATAGAATTTAGCTCCAGGCGTAACCTCTGGATCGCTATCCAATTTAACTCTATAACCTCTACTTCTAAGCTGATCCTCTACGATTCTACAATAGCTTATGAGGCTATCATACTCTACATCTTTAGATGGTATAGGTATTATTACTATCTGTATGGGAGCTACATCGAACGGTAGGATTAATCCATGGTCATCTCCATGTATCGATATGAGAGCTGCTAGTATCCTCCATATACCTGGGCCGTAGCATGTTTGGTATGGATACTTCCATACACCATCTTTATCTAGGAATTTTATATTGAATGCTTTAGCAAATCTTTGACCTAGATAATGTGTAGAAGCTATCTGGTTAAATCTTCCATCAGGCATTAAACAGTCTGCTGCAAATGTGTATTCAGCTCCTCTAAACTTATCCCATTGTGGTCTTTGGAAAAATATGAACGGTATAGCTAATCTGCCATAGATGACTTCCCTAGCTATCTCCATATCCTCCCTAACCTGTCTATATGCATCTTCAGGTGTGGGGAATGCATCGTGAGCTTCTATCCATAGAAATTCTCTACCTCTCAATAGGGGTTTAGTAGCCTTTGTCTCATACCTGAATACTGAACATGACTGATATGCTTTAAAGGGTAAATCCCTATAGCTTCTAATCCAGTATGAGTACATATAGTAGAATGCTGTCTCAGAAGTCGGTCTTAGAGCTAACTTTCTAGGGAGGAGCTTATCAGCTCCATGCGTAACCCAGAAAACCTCAGCTTTAAAATACTCTACATGCTCTTCTTCCCTACGTAGATTCTCCTCAGGTATAACTGTAGGGAAAAGTACAGGTTCATGCCCACGTTTTTCTAGAGCTTCTTCGTAAATCTTGTATACAGCTTTAATTATACGCATACCCCATGGTCTATGAACTACGAAGCCTTTAACATTATACCTATCATCTATTATCTCAGCTTCCCTTATAACCGTATTATACCATTCTGAGAAATCCGATCTCTTATCTAGCTTCAAACTTCATCCTCCCGATTCTATCTATTCGAATTAGGAGAATTTAACGAGCATTCATAAATATTTTCGCTACGTCTAGTGATAGGGTTCTCCTATATTATCAGAGTCTCGGTAAGGATAGCTTCAGCCCTACCTCTATCAAGCTTGACCTTGGATAGTATAGTGAAGCGTTCAGGTCTTATCTTAGAAGCCTCTATAAGAGCTTCTATAAGGTAATTTTCATCTATACCTAGGGTTTTAGAGTCGACCGGGGCCTTTACTGATAGTAATAGGCTTCTTATCCTCCTCCAATCCCCTCCATGAAGATACATGGATATAATAGATCCTATACCACATTGGATACCGTGGCTTCTAGGTTCGAAACCATATCTAAGCGATAATAGATCTAATGCATGACTAAATAGATGCTCCGATCCACTTGCAGGTCTACTACTACCAGCTATACTCATAGCTACACCGCTACCGATTAATGCTTTAACTAATACACGTATACCGTATACGCTTTTATCTCTTATGGAGGATATATGCTTAGCTAGGAGGTTTGCACTCATAAGACTCATAGAAGCAGCGTATTCGCTATACTCCTCCCCCCTCTCTCTAACAGCTAACCTCCAATCTTTTACAGCAGTGTATTTAGCTATTAAATCGCCAAAACCAGCTACAACCATATGGTAGGGTTCATCCTTTATCACATCTATATCGGCTACTATAGCTATCGGAGCTATAATCTTCGTATCGCCTTCGCCATAGATGGATAGCTTGTAGCGTAGTAGGAAGCTTATAGCTGGTGAAGCTATTCCATCATGAGCCGTAGAAGTTGGTATACTTATGAACGGAGTATTAAGCCAAGATGATATGAGTTTAGCTGTATCTAGTATAGTTCCGCCGCCTACACCTACTACGAATTTTGCATCGATCTTCTTAGCATATGTGTATATCGCTCTAATCTCATCTAAGAATCTATCGTAGCGTGGATTGCCTACTACCATAGCTGAAGCCGTCTTTATTCCATACCCCTCTAGTATACCTGAAACCTTTTCAGCGATTTTACGAGTAAAAGTCGATCCTGATACTATGTATCCTAAGCCTTTGAATCCTAGCTTAGAACATATGTCTGGTATACATTCTAGGACTTTAGGACCCATAACTACGTATCTAGGTATCTCCATGTAGTCTATAAGCATCCTCACCAAACCTAATAGTTACTCTAGGTTTTTAAATCCTACTTTAAACCTGATGCAGAGTTAAGTAGCCTATCGGTTACGGGTACTAACTAAACATTAAAATATGAGATTAAGTTGTTCATATAACTTGGAGTTTTAAGCTCCGGGATAGAATAAGTAGGGATGATGCATTCTGGGTGGTGTAGTCTATGAAGGATAGCGGGATACATCGGTATATGAGGACCGGTACTACTACGATAGGTCTCGTATGCCGTGATGGGGTTATAATGGCTACAGATACTAGGGTGACTATGGGATCCTATATAGCTCATAAAAGGGGTAGGAAGCTCTATCAGATAGATAGACATGTAGCTATGACTATCGCAGGTATTGCTGGTTATGGTCAGAGTATAGTCGAGCTACTTAGAGTTAATGCTAAACTCTACTTTGCTAGAATGGGTAGGTTGATACCTGTCGAGTCTGTAGCTAAACTTGCATCGAATATACTGTTTAGTCAACGTCCGTATGTACTCCTAGTCGAAGCTTTGATAGGCGGTTATGATGATGAAGGTGCTAAGCTATTCGTGATAGATCCCTTCGGAAGTATGACGCGTGAAGTATGTATAGCTACAGGCTCAGGCTCACCTATCGCTCTCGGTATACTTGAATCAGAGTTTAAGGAGGGTTTATCGGTTAACGAAGCTCTACCTATAGTTGTTAAAGCGATAGTATCTGCTATGAGAAGGGATAGTGCTAGTGGTGATAGCTTCGATATAGCTGTTATAGATGCTGGAGGTTATAGGGAGCTTACAGATGAGGAGAAGAGATTCCTCCTAGAATCATTGGGGGTTAGAATCTACGGTGGATTAGATTGACATCCACCTCTAGAGGTCAACAGACTACGAATAGCATACTCGGTAAGGTTATGGAAGCTCTAGCTACTTTCATACCTAGTGATGTAGAGGTTACTAGAGTACAGTTTGAAGGTGCTAAGATAGCTCTATACGTTAGGAAACCTGAAGTACTCTTAATAGATAAACCATACATAATACCATCTATAGTTAATAGTATAAGGAAGCGTATAGTAGTTAGATCTGATCCATCTATAAGAGTTGGTGAAGCTGATGCTGAACGTATTATAAGATCTCTATTACCTAAAGAAGCTGGTATAACGAATATAGTTTTCGATCCGACTGTAGGTGAAGTTATAATAGAAGCTAAAAACGTAGGTTTAGCTGTAGGTAAGGATGGATCCAATCTTAATCGTATAATACAGGATACTAGATGGATCCCTAGGGTTTTAAGAAGTCCACAGATACCTTCTAGAACTATCATGCAGGTTAGGCAGGTTATCTATTCTGAGAGTAGGGAGAGAGAGCGTTTCCTAAGATCTCTCGGTGAAGTTATATTTAGACCTCTAACCTTTAGGAATAACGAGGTTATCGTAAGATTCCTAGGCGGTTCTAGAGAGGTTGGCAGATCCTGTATACTAGTAGAGACTAGGGAGAGTAAGGTTATGCTAGATTGCGGTATAAATCCTGGAGCATCTAAGTTTTCAGAAATGTTTCCTAGGCTTGATGTAGATGAGTTAGATCTATCAGAATTGGATGCGGTTATAGTTTCCCATGGGCATCTAGATCATTGTGGAGCTATCCCATTCCTGTATAAGTATGGGTATGATGGACCAGTATACTGTAGCGAACCTACACTACCTATCATGACTCTTGTACAACTCGATTTCCTAGATGTTATGACTAAGAATGGGTATATACCTCCATATGATCAGAAGGATGTTAGAAGTATGATAGTGCATACGATCCCCATCAGATATGGTTATGTAGTCGATATAGCTCCAGATATTAAGCTTACACTATGGAATGCAGGGCATATACTAGGATCGTCGATAGTTCACCTCCATATCGGTGAAGGATTATTCAATATAGTTTACACAGGTGATTTCAAGTATGGTAAGACTATGCTTTTCGAACCTGCTCATGCGAGTTTCCCAAGAGCTGAAGCTCTCATAATGGAGTCTACGTATGGTGCGCCTAAGGATCTGATGGCTCCTAGGCTAGAAGTCGAATCTAACTTTGTAAACATAGTGAATTCATGTGTAGAGAAGGGTGGTAAGATACTTATACCTACCCCAGCTATAGGTAGAGCTCAAGAAATATTGATGGTTATAAACGAGTATATGGAGAATGGTAAGCTTGAGAGGATACCGGTATACATAGAGGGTATGGTTAACGAAGCTACTGGTATACATACAGCCTATCCTGAATATCTATCTAGAGATGTTAGGGATAAGATACTACACGAGAATGTTAACCCGTTTAAATCTGAATGGTTTATCGTCGTTAACGATGTCGGCATTAGGGATGAAGCTTTAGAACCTAATAGACCAGCTATAATAATCGCTACATCCGGTATGATGGAGGGTGGACCTGTTATAGAATACTTTAAGAATCTATGTGAAGATCCTAGGAATACGCTATTATTCGTTAGCTATCAAGTTGAAGGTACGCTAGGACGTAAACTAAAGAATGGGTTGAGGGAGGTAACCTTACCGGATGAGCATGGTAGGATGCATCTATACCAGGTTAAGATGGAGGTTCTATCTATAGAAGGGTTTAGCGGGCATTCTGATAGGAAGCAGCTTTTAAGATATGTAGGTAGTATGAAGCCTAAGCCTAAAAGGATAGTAGTATGTCATGGTGAGGAATCTAAAACTCTAAGCTTAACCTCTACGATAAATAGCATGTTTAAGGTAGAAGCCTATTCTCCAGCTAATCTTGAAGCTTTAAGATTCATATAGTCTCGCTGTATAGTTCAGATAGTATATCTAGTATAAGCTTTCTTTCTACACCGTAATTCTTGCATAGCCTTGATAGACTATCGATGTATAGTTTTAGAAGAATCCTGATAATCTTCACCATCTCATCTCTACTTATAGTTTGAGGTGGTATGAGCAGGTATATTATCCATCTACCTATATCTGTAGCTTCATAGCGTTTAACCCATTTAACCCTACCATCCTCCACCCTCTTCTCCATACTCTCCGTTAATACTCCTAGTTTTACAAGCTTCTTCAAAGTCGATATGATAGTTTTATTAGAGTATGGAAGCTCTGATATAAGCTCCTTCTGATAAGCTAAGCCTCTAGAACCTATATACCTTAGTATACTCATGGATACATGCGAGCCTAGGACTACCATGAGGAATTCTACCTGTCTATCCCTATCCACGGGTAGTGGTAGTATGTATGGCCATACCTCCATAACTATACACCAGAATCTATATAGTTAAGATTGAAAAAGATTATCCTAAATCTGTATAGTGAAAACTATACATCACATTTAATAGTTAGAGAATACTGTATTAGTCGATCCGCTAAGATATGAAGGGTGGGAGATACAGAGATCTAGCTTTATTCATGATAATGAGTTTAACTTGGGGTTTAAACTGGCCTATAATGAAGCTTGGGCTTAGATATGCTCGTCCATTAAGGTTTACAGCTGATAGATTAGCTTTAGCAGCACCTATAATAATGGTGTACTATCTTCTATCAAATAGGAGGGTTTACAATCTTAAATCTAGCATCGGTAGTTTAATCACCTATAGTCTTATAGTATCTATACAGTTTGCTTTATCGAGTATAGGTTTATATTATCAGAGTGGGGGTTTAAGCTCTATAATAACCTATACTCAACCTATGATGGTATTCATACTCGCTATACTATTCTTGAATGAGAAGCTATTATTATCGAGGCTTATAGGTACTCTGATAGGCTTCTTAGGTGTAGCTATACTACTAGGTGGAGGCGGCTCCTCTATATTATCGTATACCTCACTCCTCCTACTATTACTAGGCGCATTCCTATGGGCTACTAGCACCATCTACTATAAGCTAAAGTTGAAGCTACTAGATCCGTTGATAGTTAACATCATCCAGGTATCTACATCATCTATAGTACTCTATACGGTAAGCCTACCGGTAGAGTCTCCGCCAGTATCTAGTATAGAGTATCTAGCTATCCTAATATACTCTGGACCTATAGCAGTCGGTATCGGAGCTACTATATGGCTTAAACTATTAGGTAGGATAGATGCATCTATACTATCCAGCTCAAGTCTAATAGTACCGTTGATAGCCGTAGTCTCTGGTTATCTAATACTCGGAGAGGAGGTAGGGTTGAGGACTATACTAGGATCTGCATTAATCCTAATCGGTGTCTACCTAGTAAACTATGATCATAGATCTAGGATGGAATCTAGGATACTACGTAGTATCGTAGGAGTAGTGTATAGGAGTGTACGTATCGGAAGCTAGGTTTTAACCCCTTCCACTGGTCTCTTAAACTCGAATACTAGTTTAGATTTATCTCTAGATGCGTATTCATACTCGTTAGTAAAGCTTATAGCGTTTACAGGACAGCTATCGACGCATTGACCACAGAATGTACACATGTATAGGTGTACCTTGAATTCCGCAGTCCTACCCCTACCCACCATCTCTATAGCTCCTGAAGGACAATCTCTAGCACATAAACCGCAGCCGATGCACTTACCCATATCATACTCTATACGTCCACGGAAACCTTTAGGAAGCTCCCTCTTCTCGAACGGGTATAATAGCGTGAAAGGCTTCCTAAATACATGCTTCAATAACTCTAGTTCAAGAGACATCTATCCCACCTCCGAATCTATCTATATACTCTATAGGTTTAGATACGGATCCCTTCTCCCTAAGCCTCCTATAAAGTCTAAGATCATCTAGACTCCAAACCCATCCTATATTCCTAGATTCATCTATAAACTCCATCCTATCCTCGCATGCCATACATGGATCTATAGCTGCGAAAGCTATAGGTATATCTGCTACATTACATCCTTCAAGCATCTTAGCTACGAAAGGTATGTTAGCTATAGTCGGCGTCCTAACCTTATACCTCTCAGGCTGCTCTCCACCACTACCCTTCAGATAGTGTATCAGCTCTCCTCTAGGAGCTTCCACCCTAGCTATAGATTCTACTTGCGGTACTCTTCTAGGAGCTTTAACCCTATACTCCCCGCTCGGCATATGTTCTAGAGCATACCTGATTATACCTATACTCTCTAGTATCTCCATCGCTCTAACTATAAACGTACCTGCTACATCACAGTTATCGACTACGACAACCTCGAACGGTATATCACCGTAGACTTCGTATGGATCATCCCTACGTATATCCTTTCTAACATTGAAAGCTCTAGCTGTAGGACCTACAGCACATAGGTTTAAAGCATCGCTAGTAGATGCTTTACCAACACCGATAGTCCTACGTGTAAAGCTTGGATCCCTTAGTAGTAGATCCATATAGAGTTTAGCTCTACCCTCTATGTAATCCATAGTCTTCGATATCCTATCCCTTAGATCATCGGTTATATCTCTCCTAACCCCTCCTATCACGTTTATAGAATATGTAACTCTATTACCGCTTATAGCTTCTAGTAGATCAAGGACATACTCCCTATCACGCCACGTATACATTAGAACGGTATCGAAGCCTATCTCATGTCCAGCTACACCCATCCACAACATATGGCTATGTATCCTATTAAGCTCGTTCATAACAACCCTTATATACCTAGCTCTCTCAGGGATTTCTAGATCTAGAGCAGATTCGACTGCTAGAACATAGCATTGAGTATGAGCTACACTACATATACCGCATATACGCTCTACAAGCATAAGATTCTGTATATATGTTTGATTCTCCATAGCCTTCTCTATACCCCTATGGTTATACCCTATCCTAGCCTTAACCTTAACTATATACTCACCCTCCACGACGAATCTCAAACCTATAGGCTCCTTTAAAGCTGGATGCTGAGGGCCTACAGGTATATATATCCTCCCACCACCCTCCTCAACCTCTACCTGCGGAGCCCCTACCCCACGCTCAGCTATAACCCTCCTAATATCATCGATCCTATACACCTTCCTCAGAGGATGTAGACCCTCAGGCCACCCATCTGGTAGTATAACAGGTCTAGGATACGGGTTACCCTCAAAAGATACCCCGAATAGATCCCTAACCTCACCCTCATAGAGTATAGCTCCAGGTATTATATCCGTTATACTCGGGATTCTAGGATCATCATACGGTACCTCAACTCTAACCGTGATCAAGGATCCTGTACGATCTAGATGGTATAATACTTCTAAACCTCTACCAGTATCTAAACCTGTTATAGTCGATATATGCGTATAACCCTGCGATACCAGTAAACCTACAACATCCCTAACTATACTCCTATCGATCTTAACATAGATCCTCCTAGGCTTAGTAAACCCATACTCTATAACCCTATCCCCGAACCTATCTCTTAGAATACCGACCTCCACAGGTATCTCCAAGCTCAACCACCTCTAGCTACCCTATCTATAAGCTGAGCTATACCGTATATTATCGCTTCAGGTTTAGGTGGGCATCCAGGTATATACAAGTCTACAGGTATCACCCTATCCACCCCACCTATAACACTATAACAGTTTCTGAAAACCCCGCCTGAACATGCACATTGACCTACAGCTACTACGAATCTAGGCTCAGGCATCTGCTCATATACGAGTCTAACACGCTCAGCCATCTGTACAGTTATAGGACCTGTTACAACCATGATATCGGCATGCCTAGGACTACCTCTAAGAATTATACCGAACCTCTCGACATCATACCTAGGAGTTAGAGCTGCAACCACCTCTATATCACATCCATTACATCCACCAGTATTCAAGTGGAGTATCCATGGAGATCTAGCTCTAGCCCACCTAACTATACGCTCTAATACAGGCAACCCTAGATCTAGATTATGCACTACCCATTGGATAGATAAACAATTAACACGAACAATTAGTAGATATCCGGATATACATCGAATGAAAGGTTAAGTATGGGTTGGATAGCCTACTCGAATCCGAAGCATACACGGCTAGTATAGAAGCTTAAAGCAGAGTTTACATGGAGGTCTAAACCTTGATATACGATCCTAGGATCATAGGTAGAATCCTCCTCCTATCTCTAACTATAGTATGGGCTACAAGCTTCCCGTTTACTAAGATAGCTGTAGGAGCCGTAGGGTATGCATACTATGTAGCTCTACGCCTCATCATAGCATCCATACCAACACTCCTATACGGTATTCTAAAACTAGATTCTAAAACCATTAGGAGATGCTTAAAACCTGGTATAACATTATCTACGCTATTCCTCCTAGGTATAGCTCTACAAGGTCTAGGTATGAGCTACACATCTGCATCTAACGCTGCATTCATAACGAGTCTAAGTATAGTATTCGTATACATGATCGAGTTACACTATGGTAGAAGCCTACTCAACCTAAAACTAGTATCAGCTATATGTCTAGCAATTACAGGTGTATACCTACTATCATCCACAGATACCTTAGTCTTCAACCCAGGTGATATCATAGTACTCGTAGCAGCATTGGTATGGGCTCTACAAATAGTATACGTAGGCGTATCCTCTAGAAGATATGATCCATCAACCCTACTATTCCTCGAGATAACCCTATCATCGATAAGCTCCACTATACTGATACCTCTACAACCAATCCCAGATATAAGATCGATAATAGAATCCCTACCATACATAGCCTACCTAGCTCTAGTATGCACCATCCTAGCTAATACTCTACAAATATACGGGCAGAGGATAGTGGAGAGTGTAGAAGCATCTATAATCTACATGATGGAGCCTGTATTCGCAGCTATACTCTCCCATATACTCATAGGTGAATACCCTACTATAAAACAGGTACTAGGATCGATAGCTATCATAGCCTCCCTAACTCTAACCATAAGAAAATCGTAGAAACCCTTATATCACACACCTACCCCCAATAAAGTAATCGGAGCCTGTAGAGGCTCCACCCGTAGCAACCCGGCGGCGGTCGACCCCTACATTGACGGGTGAACCCCAGAGGATGAGGGGTTGAACCTCCGGTTACGGGTACAATAATGTAGGCCTAACTGAAATAGACAGTTAGGCCTGAAGAAGGGGAGGGAAACTTAGCAGTAGAAGAACCCCGCCTTAAGCGGCCGTAACTCCGGTTGATCCTGCCGGACCCGACTGCTATCGGGGTAAGGCTGAGCCATGCGAGTCTAGGGCTCCAGGCTACGGTGGGGCCCGGCGTACGGCTGAGTAACACGTAGCTAACCTACCCTCAGGAGGGGGATAACCCCGGGAAACTGGGGTTAAACCCCCATAGGCGAGGACTCCTGGAACCGGGTCCTCGCTGAAAGGGCTTCTAGACCATGCTTCTAGAAGCCGCCTGAGGATGGGGCTGCGGCCCATCAGGTAGTTGGCGGGGTAACGGCCCGCCAAGCCTATAACGGGTAGGGGCCGTGAGAGCGGGAGCCCCCAGATGGGCCCTGAGACAAGGGCCCAGGTCCTACGGGGCGCAGCAGGCGCGAAAACTCCGCTATGCGCGAAAGCGCGACGGGGTTACCCCGAGTGCCTCCCGCTGAGGGGGGCTTTTCCCCAGTGTAAACAGCTGGGGGAATAAGGGGAGGGCAAGCCTGGTGTCAGCCGCCGCGGTAATACCAGCTCCCCGAGTGGTCGGGACGATTATTGGGCCTAAAGCGTCCGTAGCCGGCCTGGCAAGTCCCCTGTTAAATCCGGCGATCCAATCGCCGGGCTGCAGGGGATACTGCTGGGCTAGGGGGTGGGAGAGGCCGACGGTATTCCCGGGGGAGGAGTAAAATCCTCAGATCCCGGGAGGACCACCAGTGGCGAAGGCGGTCGGCTGGAACACGCCCGACGGTGAGGGACGAAAGCTGGGGGAGCGAGCCGGATTAGAGACCCGGGTAGTCCCAGCTGTAAACCATGCGGGCTAGGTGTCGGATCGGCTAAGAGCCGATCCGGTGCCGAATGGAAGCAACTAAGCCCGCCGCCTGGGGAGTACGGCCGCAAGGCTGAAACTTAAAGGAATTGGCGGGGGGGCACCACAAGGGGTGGATGCTGCGGTTTAATTGGAGTCAACGCCGGGAATCTTACCAGGGGAGACAGCTGGATGATGGTCAGATTGAAGATCTTACCTGACTAGCTGAGAGGAGGTGCATGGCCGTCGCCGGCTCGTGCCGTGAGGCGTCCTGTTAAGTCAGGCAACGAGCGAGACCCCCGCCCCTAGTTGCTACCAAACCCCGGGAGGGGTTTGGGCACTCTAGGGGGACTGCCGCCGATAAGGCGGAGGAAGGAGGGGGCTACGGCAGGTCAGTATGCCCCGAATCCCCTGGGCCACACGCGGCATACAATGGCAGGGACAATGGGTTCCGACCCCGAAAGGGGGAGGTAATCCCTAAACCCTGCCTCAGTTGGGATCGAGGGCTGCAACTCGCCCTCGTGAACGTGGAATCCCTAGTAACCGCGTGTCATCATCGCGCGGTGAATACGTCCCTGCCCCTTGCACACACCGCCCGTCGCCCCACCCAAGCTGGGTTTAGGTGAGATACGATCCCTCGTGGTCGTATCGAACCTAAACCTGGTGAGGGAGGGGAAGTCGTAACAAGGTGGCCGTACGGGAACGTGCGGCCGGATCACCTCCTAAAAATCTTCTACTGCTAGGTTTCCCTTCCCCATAATCGCTAGCCTCCTAGTAACTACATCTAGATGCAGCTTAGAAGCTCGATGCTTCTAGGCGAAGAGCTGAGCGGGTTAAGATAGCTTAGATCCGCGGTGAGGCTACGTATAGGCTTACCCTAGCGCATGATAGCCGCTGGCCTAGAGTAGACCCGACACGCCGAAGCCGTCTGGTGGATGGCTAGGCTTGGGCGCCGAAGAAGGGCGTGGCGAGCTGCGATAAGCCCCGGGGAGGCGTATGCAGCCTTCGATCCGGGGATCCCCGAATGGGACCTCCCATCCGCATCGGTGTAAACCGATGCGGATGCTCCCCCGTTAGGGGGAGTGGGAACCCCCCGAAAGGAAACATCCAAGTAGGGGGAGGAGAAGAAACCAATAGGGATTCCCTGAGTAGGGGCGACCGAAAGGGGAAGAGCCCAAACCGAACCCCGTAGGGATAACCTACGGTGGATGTGGTGTAGAAGCTTCAGCCGTAAACCCCCAAGCCTGGGAAGTCGAAGTAGCCTGGAAAGGCTCGCCGTAGAGGGTGACAGCCCCGTAGACGTAACCAGGATGGGGGTGGCTGAAGCTGGAGTACCGCACCTTGGTTTTGGTGCGGGAATCTGGGTGGCACTAACATCCAAGGCTAAATACGTCCCAAGACCGATAGAGGACTAGTACCGTGAGGGAAAGCTGAAAAGCACCCCGGGAGGGGGGTGAAAAGAGCCTGAAACCAGACGGCTAAACTCGTACGCGGCCCGAAAGGGTCGAACCCCTCCGAAGGAACCCGCGGCGACGCGGTAGTACGTGGAGGGGGGACCAGGGTCGCGTAATCCGTGCCGAATCACGGGCCGGGGAGTTCACCTCCATGGCGAGTCTAAGGGTTCGAAGCCCGTAGGCGTAGGGAAACCGACTGCCCGCAGCTAAGCTTTTAAGCTTAGCGAGGGGCGGGGTCCGAATAGGGCCTGTAGCCATGGGGGTGAGACCCGAAACCGGGCGATCTAGCCCTGGGCAGGGCGAAGCCGGGCGAAAGCTCGGTGGAGGCCCGGAGGGGTGTTGACGTGCAATTCACTCCCATGACCTGGGGCTAGGGGCCAAAAGCCAATCTAGCCCGGTGATAGCTGGTTCCTCCCGAAATGGGTCGCAGCCCAGCCTCGGGGGAGGTTGCCTAGGGGGTAGAGCACCGATGGGGTGGCCAAGGGTTCGAAAGAACCCACCACTCCTTCGAACTCCGAATCCCTAGGCTCCGTAGATCCCGGGAGACGGGTCTCAGGGGGTAAGCTCCTGAACCGCGAGGGGAACAACCCGGACAGGGGTTAAGGCCCCTAAGTGCCGGCTAAGTGTTAACCCTAAAGGGCGTCTCCAGCCTGAGACAGCGGGGAGGTAGGCTTAGAAGCAGCCACCCTCTAAGCAACGCGTAACAGCGGACCCGCCGAGGCTGGAGGCCCCGAAAATGGACGGGGCTAAGCCGGCCGCCGAGACCCCTGAGCTCGATGGAAGCCCCATCGAGCTGGTAGGGAGGCGTCCCGTCTGGCTCGAAGCCGAGCCGTAAGGTTCGGTGGACCGGACGGGATTGCAGATCCCGGCGGTAGTAACAGCAAAGAGGGGTGAGAATCCCCTCCGCCGCAGGGGCCAGGGTTCTCCAGCACTGATCGTCAGCTGGAGGTTAGTCGGTCCTAAGGCGACCCTTAACCGGAGTCGCCGAAGGGGAAACCGGTTAATATTCCGGTACCGTAGGGGTACGTGCGGCGACGCAAGCCTCCAACCCGACATCTCCGGGTAGGCTGAGTGGGGCTGTCGCCCCATTTAACCGTCCAAGCCTGGGGAGTGCCGTAAAGGCGAGAACCAGGTGAAAGACGGGAATAGCCTGCCGTATGGCGGGTTCAGCCGATCCCGGGGATCCTTGAAAAGGGTTGGGGGAAGGATCCCCTACGACCGTACCTAGAACCGACACAGGTGCCCCTGGGTGAGAAGCCTAAGGCGTGTCGGGGAACTGCGGGTGAGGGAATTCGGCAAATTAGCCCCGTAACTTCGGGAGAAGGGGTGCCTGTGGCTTCGGCTTAAGCCGAAGCTGCAGGTCGCAGTGACAAGGGGGGCCCGACTGTTTAATAAAAACATAGGTCCCTGCTAGTCCGAAAGGATTTGTACAGGGGCCGAATCCTGGCCAGTGGCGGTACCTGAACCCCGGGTTCAACCGGGTGAAGGGCCGCTAAACGCCGGGAGTAACTCTGACTCTCTCAAGGTAGCCAAATGCCTTGTCGGATGATATCCGACGTGCATGAACGGATCAACGAGGCCCCCGCTGTCCCCACCCGTAACCCGGTGAACCCACCTGGTGGTGAAAAGTCCACCGACCCCCAGCGGGGCGAGAAGACCCCGTGGAGCTTTACTGCAGCCTGTCGTTGAGGTGTCGCTGTGGATGCGTAGAGTAGGTGGGAGCCGTTGAAGGAGTCCTTCCGGGGGCTCTAGAGGCGTCGTTGAAACACCACCCTTCCGCGGCGATACCCCTAACCCGGGGAAACCCGGGGACAGCGGCAGGTGGGCAGTTTGCCTGGGGCGGCGCCCCCTTGAAAAGGTATCGAGGGGGCCCAAAGGTCGGCTCAGGTGGGACGGAAACCCACCGTAGAGTGCAAGGGCATAAGCCGGCCTGACTGAACCCCTAAAAGCAGGGGGTTCAGGGGGGAAACCCGGGCCTAGCGAACCTCCATGCCCCTATTAGTGGGGGCTGGAGATGACAGAAAAGCTACCCCGGGAGTAATTGGCTCGTCGCGGGCGAGAGTCCACATCGACCCCGCGGCTTGGTACGCCGACGTCGTCCCTTCCCATCCTGGCGGTGCATAAGCCGCCAAGGGTGAGTCTGCTCGCCTATTAAAGGGGAATGCGAGATGGGTTTAGACCGTCGCGAGACAGGTCGGACTCTACCTGCTGGGGGTGCTGGCCGCCTGAGGGTAAGCCGTCCTTAGTACGAAAGGAACAGGGCGGCGCGGCCTCTGGTGTACCGGTTGTCCGATAGGGCAACGCCGGGTAGCTAAGCCGTTGGGGATAAGGGCTGAAAGCATCTAAGCCCGAAGCCCCTCCCAAAAATAGGCGGCCGCTTCCAGGCTGATGCCTGGTAACAGGCGTAAGCCTGGAACGAGGGCTAGGGTAGAAGACCCTGTAGATGGGGTGGAGGTGTAAGCCGGAAGACCCCTAAGGGGTCGACCGGTTCAGCCTACCACTCCCAATCGCCCGAGGTGTCGGGTTGAAAAGGGTCGGCGGCTATGCGAAACCGGGGTAAGCCTATACGTAGCCTCACCCTAAACGCTTATTATCCAGGCCTCCATTATAATCCTAACCGGGGCTGGGTAGGCTGGTGGACGGGTCTCCGGCTGAATATCTATGAAGCTGGAGGAAACTCCTCCATGCAGACGGCGCTACGCCGCGGCGACGCGGAGGGCGAAAGCCCTGGCTCCGGCACAGAAAGGAAACCTGCCCTATAGGTATGGGTGTGAAGCCGGTGAGGCGGACGACCATAGGATGCAGGGTGAAACCGCCGTCCCGTAGGCATCAAGGCCGTGTAAGGCCTATGAGCGCCGTCCGAGGCCTAGGTAGGCCGCATTAGTCGGATCCCGTCTAGAACAAAAGGAGGGTTACAGCCAGCATACCCAGCCTCCTAAGGTGGGTAACATTTAAATACAATATTATTTCAGTCATCCTAATGGTTTGCCTAAAGTTCAAGCAGTTCATGATAAGCTTATGGGAGGAAGGTATAAACCTACTCCTCGAATCCTTTACACTTTTATTGATTCCAAGCCAAAGAGCAGTAAAAAATATGCTTTAGCAGCTTTAGGTTTAATAGGCTTAGCAGTAGCTTTAGGAGCTTATTATAGCTCAGTTTTATTACCACAGCAGAAAAAGGCTCAGCGCATAGAGCAGCTTAAAAAAATTGGTTTAACAGAAGAGCAAGCTTTATATTTCGATAACATTTTCAGCAAATATGCGAATGAAGATTGGCTCAGCTCAACTTACAATAAAACAATTACAGATTTCGCTATTTTTTATGGAAAGAATCAGAAATTGGCAGAAAAAACCTTCAACATGCTTCGCAATTTCAAAATTTCCAACAGCTTCTTGGCTTCAGCCATAGATAAGCCTCATGCCATAAGTTTCTTAGAAAAATACCCATACTTAATTAAAACTTCAAACTTTGAATATCCCTTAGAGCTTTATTCTAAAAATTCAACTATATTTGAAGAGCTCTACAGAAATATTTCCCTTGACCAACAGATAACAATGAATAGGAATGAATTGATTTCTCTAACTTCTAAGCTGTTTTTAGATTTAG
>Ga0209080_1000237_pt1 | contig 42045 bp, 39 predicted proteins | sample JNZ110809AmetaG_FD_184123 | JGI IMG/M metagenome (GOLD analysis project Ga0209080, IMG submission 184123) | Hot spring microbial communities from Jinze hot spring, China to study Microbial Dark Matter (Phase II) - JNZ 110809A (SPAdes) (version 3) ...
ATGTCTTGTACGTATTTTTCTGCTTCTATTCTTGTTTCTGGTCTTCCTATGTCTCTCCAGAATATGGATTTGGGTATTCTGTATGCGAGTATGTTTAATCCGTCGTTTATCATGAGTTTTATGGTGTCTGTCACCCAGTATTCTCCTGCTGGAGATATTGGTGTCTTTTTTAGGTATTTGAATACTTCTGGGTTGAATATTAAGGGTCCTGAGTTTACAAGGTATACGTCTCCTAGTTTGGCTTCTCTAGCCTCTGCTTCAGAGGGTTTCTCGAGTATATTTAAAACCCTAGCATCTTCATCTACTTTGACTATTCCGTATTCTCTGTAGGAGGTCATGGGGTATACGCCTACCGTGGCATGGGCTTTTACGCTTTCATGGAATTCAACCATGCTTTTGAAGAACTCCATGGGGTGGAAGAATGTGTCTCCGTATACAACCATGAAGTCTTCTGAGACCCAGTCTTCAGCCGTCTCCACGGCTTTGGCTGTTCCAGCTCCTCGGCTCATATCCTGGTATAGGTAGGCTATTTTCACACCTAGCCATCCTCCGTCGCGTAGATACTCCATTATCTGGCTTTTACGCTCACCTAGAACCACGTAGATCTTCTTTATGCCTGCTGATGCTAACCCTCTAACCGCGTACTCTATGACGGGGTAGTATCCTATGAGGCACATTTCCTTATTGACGGCGTTAGAGTAGGGCTTCATACGTGTTCCTCTACCAGCGGCGAGAATAACGGCTTCCATCGAGTATCAATAGAAATTGATTGCAATTTCCTTAAAAATATTAATAGTTTTATAACTCGTAAATTGCCTATAGCAATTTAACTTAAGCATATTTATAAGTGGATGTTGAAGTAGAAGCATTTAGGTTTATATGGGTTTAACATTTGAAATTCCTAAAAGTCTTCTAGAGGCGCTTCGTAAGCGTGGTCTCGACCCATCTAATACTGTAGTCGATGCGTTATTTAAAATGCTGAACTTAGACCCCGTAGAAGAAGTAGGGATACACGTAGAATTGGCTGAGAAATTCCTTGAGGAGGGTAGAAGACTCGTAGAGGAAGACCCTATTCAAGCGTCTGAAAGACTTGTAAGGCTGCTGAAGAAGCCGTTAAAACAGTAGCCATAGTGTTCAACTTCCATACGATTCTGGAGAGGGTGAAGGCTAGGGGATAGGTGGACTTTATCAGACTTAGATGAAGCCGCGAAACAAGCATCTAAAAGTATTGGTAAAGAATTCTACGTTGGCTGGGGTAGAGCATACTACTTACACGTAGCTGGATTCCATGAGGCAAAATTGAACAGTGAAGCTGTTAAAGAGAGACTGCTGGATATAGATAACATGGTTAGAGTAGTAGAGAAGCTTCTGGAAAAGTTTAGACAGAGCGGAGAAAGCTTATAGTTGATAAACACTCTTAAATAGTATTGATGAGCGAATTAAACTTTTTTGAAATAGTTAAAAGGCGTAGATCTATTAGAGCCTTCCAATCTAAGCCTGTTGAAGATGAAAAACTATTTAAGATTCTTGAAACGGTTGATTTAGCTCCTTCAGCTGGAAATCTGCAGGCTTATGAAATAGTTATGGTTAGAGATGAAAACCGTAAGAGGGCGTTGGCTGAAGCCGCTTGGGGGCAGTGGTTTATAGCAGAGGCACCTGTTGTCTTCGTCGTATGTGCTAACAGACGTAGATCCGCCGCCAGATACGGCTCTAGAGGTGAAAACCTATACTCGATAAACGATGCCAGTATAGCTGCAGCTTATCTTGAGCTTGCAGCTGCGGCTTTAGGTTTAGGGTCATGCTGGGTGGGGGCGTTTAGAGACGACATGGTTTCAAAGGTTATAGAGGCGCCAAGCCATATAAGACCCATAGCGATAATACCGGTAGGCTATCCAGCTGAAGCGCCAAGCCGCCCGTACAGGAGGGGTTTTAAAGACTTTCTACATTTTGATAAGATTAGAGTTGGCGTTTAAAGGTGGTCATCTTGACTTTCAAACTATCTGTTATATCGGATGAAGTCTCTCAAGATTTAAACGATTTAATTGTGTTCGCTAGAGAGTTTTCACTAGATGGATTGGAAATAAGGACTCTATTTAACAGGAAGCCTCAAGAGCTTGTAGATTTAGCGGGTTCTATTAGAACAAGTCTAAGGAGGGAGGGTTTAGAGGTTTCAGCCATAGCCTCACCGGTTTTCAAATCAAGCATAGATGATGAGGCGGAGTATAAGCAACATTTAAAGATTTTCGAGCGATGTGTAGAGCTTGCTAAAACCCTCGACACGAACATTATACGGGTTTTCACCTTCTGGAAAAGGGATAGCATTGAACAGGTTGTAGATAGAATCGTTGAACTCTACCAGCCGCTTATAGACGCTGCTAAAAGCGAAGGAGTCATACTTGGAGTTGAAAACGAACCCTCCACGTATGCGAGTAATGGTTTAAGAGTTTCCAAGTTCCTCGGAAAAATCGGCTCAAAAACGGTTAAAGTCGTCTGGGATCCTGGGAACGATATATGGGATCCCGAGGGGGAGACTCCATACCCTGATGGGTATAACTACGTTAGAAATAGCGTAGTACATGTACACGTTAAAGACGGAGTTCGAAAGGGACCGGGTGGAAGCCACGAGTTCACTCCAGTGGGCGAGGGGGAGGTAAACTACAGGGAGCAGTTGAAGGCTTTAGCTTTCGACAAGTATAAGGGATACTTATCGCTTGAAACCCACTGGAGGCCTAAGGCTAAGTTAAGCGAGGCGAAGGTTTTAATGCCTGGGGGAGCTGAATATTCAAGATTAGGGTTTGAAGCTTCGAGAATATGTATGAGAAACCTTGTGAACATGCTTAGAGAGCTGGAGTTGTGATTCTTATTGACTTTGCGAAGGAAGAGTTTAATTCCACTATTAAGGTTGATAGAGTAGCAGTTTAACCATGAGAATTTAGAGGGAAGGGGATCTCAGTTTACAAATAATTTTTCTCTATGATATTAAAAGAAAATTTAAATAAATTTTCTCTAAACTATATTATGTTCTTGGAAGTCTACCAAGGACCTCATCGACTTCGAAAGATACTTGATATGGTCCAACAATATACCATCTTAATTTGTTAAATAATGCAAGAAATCATTTGTATTTTAATGTAATCGTTGTCAACACGTTTTTATGTTGACCTTGTCTCTTAACAATAGTTGAATCATGTCATTATTCAGAAGGAAGACTTGGATTGAGGGTTTAGATGAGATTCTCAGAGGCGGTTTTTTAGAAGGCTCAAGTATCATACTCTTAGGGCCTGTTGTAACGCTTAAGTCTCACTTAGCCTTTCAAATCATATATGGAGGATTGAAGAGCGGTGAAAAATGTCTCCTCATGAGTACCAATTTGACTTTTAATACTTTAAGAACCCATTTGAAAATTAGCTATGACTGGGATTTAAAGCCCTATTTAGATGCTGGAAAGCTAGATTTCATATACTATCCCTCTCATATCACTGAGAGCGCGAGTAGGTCTAGCAGTATTGAAGGACTTAGAGAAATAACCTTCCGAACAGGAGAAGGCGTTACAAGAGTGGTTATACACAGTTTCTCTCAGCTCTACTCTATTGTAAATGATGAGAGTTTAATTATGAGTATGATCTATAGGCTTAAAGAGAAGATCGAGAGGAACCGAGGAGTTGTTCTATATCTTCTGGATAACGGTGTTCAAAGCCGCCAAGTTGAAGAAAATCTAAAATCGATTTGCGATTACGTTTTAGAGATAAGAGATGTTGAAGACTCCGTAGAGATAAGAGTCTCTAAGGCACCGACGCCTCACAGTTTAGAGTGGCATAAACTACTTTTCTCACCCGATGGCGTACGTGTTGGAGCCCCTTCGGTTAAACCCGGTAAAACCGATAGGAAAAGTCTTCAAGCAAAATCTACTCTGCCGAGCCTTAAGGCGTTCATAGAGTGAGCTTATTTTTTTTTAAACCGTTAAGATAGAAAACTATAGCTTATCCACATCATACGTGGAGTATTACAGAAAGTTTTATGTGAAGATAGGCGTCTAATGTTGATTTTGGAAGGGTGTTAAATTGAACGTTAAAGTTGGGTTTATAGTTTGTGGTGTACACTCTGAAGTGAAAGATGCTCTAGGTAGACCTATGATCGATGTTAAACTCGTAGAAGACTCTTTAAATTCTCTTAGAAGAGCTGGGCTGGACGTCTACAGGGTTTATGGTGTGCTTTCAAAAAGCTGGGAGATCGAGAAGGCGGTAGAGGAATGTGAAAAACAGGGCGTTGACTGTATTGTTTTCTACGTTGCTACGTGGCTTTGGGCTTCGGAAATATGGAGAGCTGCCTATCATCTTTCAGTACCTGTACTAATATGGTGTACGCCGACTTCTATTGGCTGGGCTACTGGCGGAGCATTAGTTCTACACGGTGCTTTAGATGAAGTTGGAGTTAAACATAAAATCGTTTACGGATATCCAAGTGAAGAGGAGACTTTGAAGAGTATAGTGGCTTTCGCTAGAGCTGCAAATGCCGCTAATAGACTTAAGAAGACGACTCTGGGTCTAATAGGAGGCTATAGTATGGGTGCTGTTACCGGTTCTGTGGATATTGCCCAAGTGCTGTCAAAATTTGGAGTTAAAGTTGAACACGTAGACCAGTATATGCTTGTTAATTTGGCTAAGGACATTTCAAAAGAAGATGTAGAGAAGGTCTATAGGGAGTTGAAGGCGAAGTATGATAATCTGCCTGAGCTCGACGAAGTTATGGATAGGTCTATTAGACTGTATATTGCGTTGAAGAGACTTGCTTCAGAGAAGAAGTACGATGTTGTAGCGGTCAAATGCTTTCCAGAGCTTGGAGACAACTACGCTACAGCCTGTTTAGCGCAAAGCCTTCTACCAGACGAGGGTGTTGTTACTTCCTGCATAGGAGACGTTAACACGGCGCTTTCAGCGTACATATTATACTTGTTAAGTGGAAAGCCTACGTTTAATCCAGATGTACAACAGGTTAGAAAGTGGGAGAATGTTGTTAAACTCGCCTCTGATGGAGCCGCTCCAATATCGCTAGCTGAAGATGTAAGAAGAATTGTTTTAAAACGTAGAGGACTGCCGACTGAAGGGGCTGCCGACGGTATTTGCGTGGGATTCGTATGTAAACCTGGACCGGTGACACTAATACGGTTGTGTAGGATTAAAGGGGAGTACTATATGCATGTAGTTACTGGAGAGGCATTCATTCCAAAGGATGTAGATGTAGCTCTTTTAGAGTGCGGCTTCCCCCATTGGCCTCACGCATTCATACGAATACACGGAGAAGTGGAGAAATTCATTCAAAACCAGAGGAGTGAGTACATATCCATGTGCTACGGTGACTATGAGAAGGAGCTAATAGACCTATGCTACCTACTGGATATAAAGCCGCTGTTAGACAAGTAGACTTTAAGAACCTTCTCAATATTCTGCCCTCAACTTAGTTCTCTTAACGACGTGCGTCAACGGATTGTTCAGATTACAACTTTGAAAGGTTGTTCAAAAACCTAGACGTAGATTTAGCTAGGACTCTACTTGGGGAAGGGGAAATTTACTACATGGTATCTGTAGGCTCAGAACTGCAAAGCCTGGAGGGGGCTCATACTCTTCAGACTTAGAGGGATTTAAGCGTCAACAGACTCCCATGGGAATCTACATTGAGTTAAATCGCTTATCCCACTGTGCCATTCAGCATCGGCTACTGTGAAGTGTACTTCCACGGGTTCATCATAGCGTATTACTTTTATCATCACATGATTCCATCCTTTTCGGAGAATCGTATTAACATAGTTTGAACCGTCACCGCTGTAGTTCGGCCTTAGTGGAACCCTTTGACGGGTTTCATGTATAATCTTGCCGTTTAACCATAGACGCATTCTACTATTATTCGGCACTCCTAAAACGACACTACGCTCTTCAAAAGAATACATATAGTGTCGCAGGTAGATGACCCCGGGCTTGTTCGCAAAAAACGGCTCTATTTCTAGGGCGTTTTCAGGCCAAGACACAGCCTTCCATTTTTCACCAGCTTCCATAAGCGTGGCGTCCTTCTCGGGTGGAAAGGCGAAATCTAGAGAAACTGGTTCTCTGAAGACTTCTGAAACCAGCCAACGGAAGCCTCCTACGAAGTTTAACGGGATACATAGGAGGCTGGGCCTCCCATCTATTGAAACTTCTACCATCCCCCTGTTGACTGTGTTTATATCGTATACTTGCGCAACAATTGAAAAATCAAATTCGGCATTCTCTCTCGGCTCTAAATTGAAGTGGTAAGTCGAGTAGGGGTTTAAACTCCAACCTCCTGGGATGTGTATGGTGAGTCTTCCAGAAATACGTGTTGGTCTGGCGTTTTCTAAGATGACTTTAAACTTGTTTGGAGTGTTCGGGAGTACGGCTGGACCATCTACATATACTACTGATGCTTTCACAGTGGTTAGGTCGAAATCCACCTGGTTTGGTGGAATTCTCCAAAGCCTACCTACATCTTTTAGAGAATCTAGTATAGCATCTTCAGCCCTAGAGAAGTCGTCTTCATCACACAGTCTTACAGGTGAATTTAAAGACTTTAGAACCCGTTCGCCTATTACGCATACCTCCTCTGTAAGCTCTTGCAAGTTCTTAGGCACGTGGATATTCACTATTCCACGGCTTACGAGGACTTGGTCACCTAAAGGCTTAACCCATTCCTCTGGAAGTCTACTCCTACCGTCGATTATACCCCATATCGCTCCCACCGTTGCACCAGTACAATCAGTATCCCATCCGCAGTTTACGGCTTTACACATAGCATCCCCAAAATCTTCCCCGTATAACAGCCCAATGGTTTGAAAGCCTAAGTTTATCGGAGAATACTGAGCTATCGGACTGTAAGCCACTTCCTTAACCTTTTCACGCGCCTCTCGCCAATTCAATCCGTTAAGGTAAGAGTTTAAAGCTGTACGGATGGACTTTGCCGTCATAGTGTCCTCCGGGATTGCTGAGAGACCTATCTCCACTAGTTTAACTCTATCGCTTATTAGGAAGGCTGAGGACTCTACAACGGCGTTGAAGACTTCACCGTAGACTGATTCTCCCCCTGCATGGTCGCATATGGCATCCTGATAGGCATACCATGCCGCTATATGCGGAGAGCCAGGTGCTATGCAAGCCCATATTTCTGAGCGTATGGGGCTACCCATACAGTCTTTAAACCAGTTGTTATACCATCCTGAAATAGGTGGATGTAAACCCTTCTTTAGATTTGTCTTATGCAATCCGTATTCATCGTAGTTGTAGAGGATGCAGTCGAGCCAGTATTCGGCTAAATCTCTCGCAGTAATATAGATGCCACGGTCTTTAATAGCTTGAAGCCAAACAAGTTGAATCTCAAGGTCATCGTTTGGAATACCACCCTCCACAAGCTTAGGATACCACCAGACGTTGAACATTTCTTCTTGACCGAATATTCGCTCTAGGGGCCCGCCTAATGTTCCCCCGGCGTTTTTACCCATCCAACATCCGTAGACTTTATCGTAGTACGTCTCCCTAGAGAGCTTAACCTTAGACATTAAATCAACCTACGGCCGAAGCTCAATATATGTTTATACGTAGCTTCATTAACTTAAGAAGTTTTAAGAATGAATGCGCGAGAAAGATTTCTAGCTACTGTAGGCTTTCAGAAGGCCGATAGATATCCATACTGGGAGCTTGGGATATGGGGTCAGACATATGATAGGTGGCTTCGCGAGGGCTTAGACGAAGAAGAGCTTAAGGGGGATTGGTTTAGAGGGGAGCCTAAATTCGCCAATCTTGATAGGAGAGACTTCATCCCTTTAAACCTAGGACCGATTCCAGGGTTTGAAGTGAAGACTATTAGTGAAGATTGTAGGTACGTCGTCTTCAGGGATGAGTGGGGACGTATTAGAAGGGCTTTGAAAGAAGGTGAAGCTCACGGCACGAGAGCATCGATGGATACCTACGTAGAATTCTTCTTGAAAGACCGTGAAGACTTCCAAGAGCTTAAGAAGCACTTCGACCCTTACGATCCAAAAAGATATCCTAAGAACTGGGAGGAGTTGAAGAAGAAGTGGAAGGATAGAGACTATCCGTTATATTTAACGGAGAACTGCGGCTTTGGAGGTTTATACTGGAATCTGAGAAATATGATGGGTACTGTGAGATTGTCTATAGCCTTCTACAAGAAGCCGAATCTAGTACATGAAATCCTGGATTTTATCGTTGAATTCTTCGTAAAAGCCACTAAAAAGGCTTTAAGCGAGGTTGAAGTCGATGCATTTATATTCAACGAAGACTTCGCCTGTAAAAGTGGACCGTTGATATCGCCTAGGATTTTCCGGGAATTCTTCCTTCCACGCTACGAGGAAATCATCAAGCACTTAAAAATGCATGGGGTTAAAGTCATCGAATTGGATAGTGATGGAAATACTGAACCTCTAATTCCGTTGATGATTGAAGCTGGGGTAAATGCCCACTGGCCTCTTGAAGCAGCTTCAGGTATGAATCCTGTGAACGTTAGGAGAAAGTATGGTGAAAAGTTGGCATTATACGGGGGGATAGATAAGAGGGCTCTTACAGGTGGGAAGAGAACGATCGAAAGAGAAGTGTATAGTAAAATAGTGCCTATGATTGAACTTGGAGGATATATTCCGACAGTTGACCATACGGTGCCTCCAGATGTTCCTCTTAAAAACTTTCTTTATTACTTAGAGTTGAAACGTAAAGTTGTTGAAGATGTAAGTTGAGAAAACTTTCTGGGTATGTTTAACGTTGAGATGTGAAAACTTCCATCTGAGAAATTGAAAACCGTCTAATGCATTTAAACGCTTTAAAATCTCATGAACTACATGGAAGTACGGCTGTAGTGTATTTTAGATAGACCGATGTAGATCATACTAGGAAGAGGATAACAGCCTCCTCTAAGGAAGGGTTGGCATTTTACTTTAACCAATAGTGGTTTCTTGGTTATAGATGCTAAACGCCCATTAGATGTTGGAATTGAAAACGATTAAAGTAATTTTTACAGCGTTTGGACTTCCATGATATCCGTATTGTTCTGTGACAGATACATACTACTGTATTCTCCAGAGCCTCAGCTAAAATAGATATTTTCGCAGACCTATTTGGAAAAATTCTAAAAATATTGCTTCAAATTAGAAAATAATCTTATTTATTAGTTTATTTAACTATTCAACCTTTATTACACGCTTATAGAGTTTTTGGTAAATCCTTTAGCATTTCAGATATTCTCTCCAGAGTAGAGAAAAAGATGGTTAAAGCAAAGTGCCCAATGTGCAACGAGCAGGTCGATTTAGGCAATAAACCTGAATCTGAGGCAACTATAGACTGCCCCTACTGCGGTACTACTCTTGTTGTAAGACGTACAGGGCGTAAGTGGATCCTCGAGGTCTTCGAGGAAGAAGAGAAGGAAGAATGGGAAGAAGAGGAGGAAGACTTATTCTAATTGGAGGTGTCTCCCCATGAGCTGTACGGAGAAGAAGGAGGAGAAGAAAGAGGAGAAGAAGAAGAAAAAGAAGTAGTGGGGTTGACCTCTGCCCCACTACACAACCCCCCTAATTTTTCTTTTTTAGAGAAAAATTATTTATGTGGCTTCGCATCCTATTAAGGTGCTTAGATGCCCTTCTACATAGTTTGGGGGAAGCCCCTACGCTTGAGAGATGTTTCATATCTTCTTGAAAGAGGATTTATGAAGCTTCATAAAGGGCTATGGATAAGTCGGTCTAATAGTATAGAGTCGGATTTAAAACCCATCTTAGACTACTACTTTGAGTCTATTACTATTCTTAAAACGTCTAGAAAGCTTCACAAGCCCCTCATAAGTTTTGAGGAAAACATCTACAATCTGGGAAGCTTGATACTTATTGCATACGACTTGCCGTATAGTACACGTGTAAGAAAGGCTATTAGCAGACTCTTGAGAAGGAGCCCATGTTTTAAACTCGCTCCTTCCATATACCTCTTTCCCCACGCAAGGTATGAGGTTTATGAAGGAACATCCATAGTTTCACCCAGCGGTCTAATTAAAAGGATAATCCTCTACGGTGGCAGAGTAACATGTGCTTCAAGGCTTATTCTATTAAGCGATTACTCGGCGAAACATATAGTAGAGAAGAATTTAAATTCCTTGGGTGAGAGAGTTGAAAACGTTTACGATTATTGCTTAACGTTGGAGAGCGGTGAAAAGCTTATAGATCCTAAGCTTTTAAGCGAATTAAAAATTGAAGTCGCAACTCTTAAAACTCTTTTAAAGTTTTACGAGAGTGAGGTATCGCTCAGCTTGAAAGAAATGTATTCTAAGGTCTATAAAGCCTCAAAAATTCTATCAAACTTTTAATGGGACTCAATATCATACGTCTATCTCAACCTATCCATCTTATCTCGTAGGGAAAAACCTTATAGGATTGTATTGAGCTCAGTCGCTTTAATTCAAGCGTAACTAGAAGGGTGGCTTAGAGAGATGGGAGAATATGGGAAAGGATGTTCAAAGCAGAAAGATAGAGACGAAGGACGAAGCTGTAGGCTGGACTCTTCCAAGTCCAAGCGAAATTCTAACCCTACCCATTAATGATCTTCTCCTACGGTTAAAGACTTCTCTATCTGGTCTTTCTTCCGATGAAGTAGAAGAGCGCTTAAAAATCTTCGGCTATAATGAGCTTACTAGGAAGAAGAGGCGAACAGCTCTCGCTGAATTTCTATCCCATTTTCGAAGCCCTCTGCTGATTATACTTTTGATCGCCGGGTTGATCTCAAGCTTCTTTGGAGAGTATGTAAACGCCATCATAGTATTTTCAATTGTATTCGCCAGCGTTATCCTAGACTTTTACCAAGAGTCTAAGGCTGAGAAAGCAGCTGAGATGCTGAAGAAGAGGGTTGCAATTACGGCTACTGTGTTAAGAGATGGCGTTAAACGTGAAGTAAGATTGTCTGAAATAGTCCCCGGCGATATAGTATACCTTTCCGCGGGGGATATAGTGCCTGCAGACACCCGAGTGATAAATGCAAAAGACCTATTCGTAGATCAATCTGCACTGACTGGTGAGTCCTTTCCCGTGGAGAAAACGGCTGAGCCGTTGAAGTCCTTTGAACCTTCAATTACAGAGTGGCACAATTACCTCTTCATGGGTACGTCTATCGTATCTGGAAATGCTACAGCAGTTGTAGTGAAAACTGGAAGTCTAACAGAATACGGGAAAATCGCCACAAGGCTAACGGCAAGAGAGCCAGAGACGGAATTTCAGAGGGGAATTAGAAGCTTCGGCTATATGATCATGCAGGTTACAATCTTCCTAGTCTTATTCGTCTTCCTCATAAATGCCCTCTATATGCGTAGTATTCTTGAATCGCTTCTCTTCGCTGTGGCTTTAGCCGTAGGTTTAACACCTGAGCTTCTACCCATGATTATTTCTGTAAACCTCTCCAAGGGTGCTATTGAGATGGCTAAGAAGGGCGTTATCGTGAAGCGTTTAGCCTCCATACAGAACTTCGGAAGCATGGATGTTTTATGTACGGATAAAACTGGAACTTTAACGGAGAATAGAATAAAGCTTGCACTCTATGTAGACATCAATGGGGAAGAGAATGAGAAGGTGCTGTTATACTCGTACCTAAATAGTTATTTTCAAACAGGGTTGAAGAGCCCTCTAGATGAGGCTGTGCTGAGATTTAGAGATATAGATGTGAAGGATTATATGAAGATCGACGAAGTTCCATTCGATTTTATACGTAAACGTCTATCCATTGTGGTAGAGCACCAAAACCAGCGTTTTATGGTTACTAAAGGAGCCCCTGAAGAAATCGTCAAAATCAGCTCATACTATGAGGTTGGAGACGCTATAGCCGATATGACAGATGATGTTATTCAGAAGATAAAGCAGAGGTACGTCGAATTAAGCATAGAAGGCTTTAGAGTTTTAGGCGTAGCTTATAAACGCTTGAAGGAAGAGAAGTCTGTATACTCCGCCCACGATGAAAACGATATGATCTTCCTGGGTTTTATAGCCTTTCTAGACCCACCGAAAGAAACGGCGAAAGAGTCACTCCAGCTTCTGAAAAACGCTGGTATAGAGTTGAAAATACTCACGGGGGATAACGAGTTGGTGACTAGGAAGATTTGCGAATACTTAGGCTTTGAAGTTAAAGGTGTAGTGACGGGAGGGGAGATCGCTCAGATGCGTGACGATGCTCTTGCAAGAGTCGTTGAAGAGGCAAACGTATTTTGCAGAGTAACACCAGCACAGAAAGACCGTATAATAAACGCTTTAAAGAACAATGGTCACGTCGTGGGGTTCTTAGGCGATGGGATAAATGATGCACCTTCGCTTAAGAGTGCTGACGTCGGCATATCTGTAGATAACGCTGTTGATGTCGCAAAGGAAGCAGCTGATATCATACTCCTTAAGACGGATTTAACCGTGCTTTACGACGGAGTTTTAGAGGGGAGGAGGACTTTTGGAAACAGTATGAAGTATGTAATGATGGGTGTGAGTTCAAACTTTGGAAACATGTTCAGCGTAGCCGGTGCATCGTTATTCCTACCATTCCTACCGATGCTTCCAATACAGATACTGCTCAACAACCTCCTATACGATATTTCGCAGTCAGCAATACCGATGGATGAGGTCGACCGAGAATACGTCGAGAGGCCGAAGAAGTGGGATATACAGTTTATACGGCGGTTTATGGTATGCCTAGGTCCTGTGAGTTCTCTCTTCGACTTCTTAACGTTCTTCGTAATGCTTTTCATATTCAATGCCTCTGAGCCGCTGTTCCAAACAGCATGGTTCATTGAGTCTCTATCTTCTCAAACACTCGTAATATTCGTCATCAGGACTAGAGTGGTACCGTTCTGGAAAAGCCGCCCGAGTAAGATACTGCTTATAAACAGCATGGCTATTATAGCTCTCGCACTCCTACTGCCTTATACGCCTGTGGGGGCGATTTTTAGACTTGTAGAGCCTCCTCCGGCATTCTTCATAGCCTTAGTGATCATTCTCAGCTCTTACTTGGCTTTAGCAGAACTTGTTAAAAACTGGTTTTACAAGAGATATGGCTATCGCTTGGAGCAGGTTCTTGTCTTGCCAAGGGTGGTCGGTATCTACATAAGTAGAACTGTGAGGCTTATTCAAGATACAGTGGCTATTCTATGTTTAAGAACCGAGGATGAAATTTCAATAGAGTCTTTAATTGGAGATTTGAGGAGCAGCGTGGATTATCCCCTCAGCTTAGAGCAAATTTTCAACTGTCTACATCATTTGCGCCGGGCTGGATTGATATCCATCGACTGGCGTAAGAGAACTATTAGACGTGAAAAGTCGCTTAAAGAGTATGTAGAAACGTACGTAGTAGAGGAGTTTCTACCTAAGATTTCTGAAGACTGGAGGAGGATAAGCGTATACATTAGAGGCAAATATGGTAAACTCAATACGGATTATGAGAAAATCTTGGCATTAGTATAGACTTGAGTCGCCATCATATCCTTACTTGTGTTTCAAAGCAGAATTTATCACCTGTGTTCGACGTGTCGGGTATGTAGATCCATTTGTCGCATTTACTGCACCTGTACTCTCTATAGGGTTTATCTACAAAGATTATCGTTCTCCTAAACAGTAGCTCGCCTTGGCATTTAGATAAAACCTCGGCTTCACAGTGCTTCATCACTCTCTATTAGCCTTTCCTATGATAAAGAAATTAGGGGATTCTAGTCTGTTTAAAAAGATTTTAATAGCACTTGTTTTTTAACTCGATTCAATCATTTGACGAGAAAGGTGTATACATTTACAGTGTAGAAATACACCAGTATTCTAGGAAAGTTTAAACCAGCTTCTAAATTCAAAGATTTTATTATCGGCAGATCGACGATGTTTAAAGCTTTTAAAGGGGATGTATAACTCTTAAGCCACGTGACCTTGGCAGTAAAAGCTGGGAAAATCTACACTCCGAATAATGTAGTTAGGAATGGTATCGTGGTTCTAGAGAAAGGTGTGATAAGCTACGTGGGAAATGACCTTGAAAAAGTTAAGAATGTAACGATTCTAAACTTTGACGGTGGAATGTGTGTACCTGGTTTCATAGACCTCCATGTCCACGGAGGTGGAGGCTACGACTTCGCCGATGGAAATCTAGAGGCTTTCAATAGAGTTTGTAAATACCATGTACGTGGAGGGACTACTTCACTTTTAGCGACTGTATTATCTTCACCTGTAGACTATACGCTTAAAATCTTGGAGACGTTTAGGAAGGCCTATAATACCACTGGAGATGGGGCTGAAATACTTGGGTTGCATTTGGAGGGGCCGTTTTTAAACCCTGATATGCGTGGAGCACATCCAGTGGAACTTCTACAAACTCCCAGTAGAGAGCTTGTGGAGGCATTTTTAGATTATGCAGACGTAATTAGGAGGGTTACGATAGCGCCGGAGTTGCCAGGTGGAATTGAAGCCATTAAAGCCTTCTACAGTAAGAATATTATGGTGAGTATAGGGCATTCAAATGCCCCATATGGAATCGTGGACGAAGCCTACAATGCAGGGCTGAGGCATGCGACACACTTATACAATGCTTTAGGTGTTTCATTCAAACAGGGACCCTACAGAATACCTGGGGCTTTAGAATCCGTTTTAGCGTTAGATGGTATAACGGCTGAGATAATAGCTGACGGTAGACATGTTCATCCAGCTCTCATAAGTTTAGCTGTTAAAGCCAAGGGTTTTAGAAGGCTGTGTATTGTGACAGATGCTATGAGGGCTGCTGGTATGCCTGATGGAACTTATAAGCTAGGCTCAAATGCATATGGATCTAACACTGTAGTTAAAGAGGGTGTATCTTACACGGTGGATATGCATTCCTTCGCGAGTACGACTATATCTATGGTAGATGCCGTGAGGTTTATGAGGAGTATAGGCTATCCTATGAGGACTGCCCTCTCAATGGCTACTGCTATACCTGCTAAACTTTTAGGTGTTTCAAGTAGGAAGGGCCTCCTAGCTCCCGGCTTCGATGGAGACTTAGTAGTGCTAGATAGAAGGTTTAGAGTACTTTTAACTGTCGTTAGAGGACGAGTCGTATACGCGGAAGAAAAAGATTATATTGGCTTATCGTAAAATTGCTTTAGCTACTTTCTCAATACCCTCTATTATCGTAGCTTCATCTTCATCTGTGAGTAGAGGGCTCACATCTATGTTGACGGCTCTACTTAGGATTTTCAAAGTCTTGGGGCACATCTCTCGGCTGTATTCAATGCGTTTTCCGTAGAGTGGGCATACATAGGGACAGCCTTTGGAAGCGAAGGATATCTTATCTAAGACGGTGTCCCAGTGGTAGTATACGTGGAGGTCTTTCCTATTGGGGTTGAAGAAGTGCCAAGCACCTATATTCTCAGCATTTAAAGCTCTAGCAAAGAGCTCGGCTTTCTCAAAGCTTTCAAGGAAGATAACAACGGCTACTGCTACATCGCCTTGAGGGTCTACAGGCTTATGGACTTCTACCCCCTCTAGTTCCGATATTGCTTTAACTATGTTGGCTTTACGTCTCCTCATCTTAGTGATTATACCATCTATTTTACGTAGTTGCGCCAGTAGTATTGCTGAGGAAACCTCGTTAAGTCTGAAGTTGAGCCCTGGATTTGGTTCACCTTTAAACCTTAAGTAGAAGGGGGCGTCGTGGAAGACTGCGGCTCTAACATACACATCATCGTCGTTTGTGGTTACAGCTCCTCCTTCACCAGCCGTTATAACCTTGTTTAGTTGAAAACTGAATGCGGCTACTTCGCCTATAGATCCGAGCTTCCTACCTTTGTAGGAGCCGCCGCACGCTTGAGCCACATCTTCTACTACTTTGATTCCGTGTTCTGAAGCTACTTTCTTTATACGGTCCATGTCGCATTGAAAGCCCCTCATGTGAACGGCTATAACTGCTTTCGTCTTATCGGATATCTTCTTCTCTAAGTCTTCAGTGTCTATGGATAGTGTTTCATCTATTTCGGCGATTACTGGTATCGCTCTTAGAAATAGTACCGCCATAGCGTCCATTATCCAAGAAAAGCCCGGTATTATAACTTCATCCCCTGGACCGATGCCTACAGCGGCTAGAGCTGTACATAGAGCGCCTGTGCCTGAACTAACGGCTAACGCGTGTTTAACACCTATGTAGTCTGCGAAGGCTTTTTCAAATTTTTCGGTTTTACCTAGAAATTTAGGCCCATAGTATCTAAACAGGGATTGCGCTCTTAAAACCTCTAAGACTTCTTTCTCCTCTTCATCGTCTATAAACGTCGCTCCTGGAAACATCGGAGGCAGAGGTTTACTTCGTACGGGCTTGCCCCCGTATAGGGCTAAATCCTCCTTACCCATTGGTAATCCACACCCTGCTACCTATTTTTAATCTACTGTTTAAAAACTTATGCACCTGAAGAAGTGTTCAGCATCTGAATTTTCGATCTATAATCTCGGAAACCCTCTTTACCCTGTTTACGTCTGATGGAGGGGGGAGTTCATCTGAAATCCCAAGTACTAAGTTGTCCGGGAACATCGTTATAATCTTTTCAACGAATTTATCGAATTTCTCTAGGCTTATCGCCTCTGGGATGAAGAATATGAATGGTATCCCATCGAGTAGAACCATTTCATCTCCTAAGGTATTTTTAATATCTTCAAGCGTTATGTCTCCCACTGGTTCAACTGTTAAAGCTTCTACACCGTCTAACCCAGTCTCTTTTAGAAGTGGTAGTATGGGTTTAGCCCATCCGTCCACGTGAATATGGACATATTTACCATGCTTATGTAGATAGTCACTCCTCTCTTGGTAGTAGGGTATACAGTATTTTTCGAACAGCTTAGGCGAAGTTATGCGAGAATCTACATTCTCACCTAGATTTAGTATTTCAACCGGAGATGGCGCTAAAACTCTGTAGAATTTATCGTTTGAGGCTTTAATATCGTCCATCAAATCCTCGGTTTCGCTCTTATACCGGAAGAGAAAGCGTATAGTTCTCTCAACACCCATATAGTTTATGAATAGAGCTTGTAGGGGTGAGCGGGGGAAGAAACACCATAACACGCCACGATCTCCAAGCTTAAGCTTCATCTTCTCATAAACTTCTCTATCGAATTCTACCCTGATGTTTTCAAGAAGATACCGTAAAGGCTTGAAGTCCTCTAGACTTTTAACTGGATATTCTACGAGTCTAGAAGACAGCCCAAGTTCTCCAAGCATAGAGACTTCTCTGAGGACGCCTTTAGGCGTTTTAATATCGGTTGTTATTAGATTGCCGTTACGATGTGTCTCAAATTCTACATCCCCCTCGTACCATACTTTTATAAAGCTTTCTACGAAGTATCCAGAGTAGCATCTCCAACTTGCACCCCATTCTTCGCATATTTCCGCTATGTCCTTATTCGCGTAGTTAGCGGGGAGAATACCCTTGGCTTTATTGTACACGTACCAGAACTCCGGCCTTATATTCCAAGGTATTTTGTCCTTAGGCTTTCTTTCGAAGACCGCTAAAATTCTCTCGCGTGGATTCACTTTTAGACCCATCATTAGAACTCGCTTATATGCGTTAATAAGTCTAACTAGTTCTCATAGCTGTTCTAGTGCAATGGCTCTTATTGGAAAAGAATCCAACCCCACTATGTTCACCGGAAGACCTATGAATATGAATCTACTCTTCCTAAGACTATCTAAATTGCATAATCTCTCTACGATTGGAATGTTGTTTGAAAGTAGGTAGTTGTGAGTCGCCATCAGCTCGAGGGAACCCGTGCTTCCAGGGGCTTCAACTTGAACTGAGTCGTCTACGCCGACCATTTTAACCTTCTTCTCAGCAAGCCATTTAGCAGCCTCCGGTGATATATACGGGCTATTTTCTCCCTTAAAATGGCTATTACCCATGATGACTATATCTCCCTCCTTTATACCAGCTTCTTCGAGGTCTTTAACCGTTATAGGCTCACTGGCGGATTTATGAGATAAATCTACGAGAACAGCTTCACCTAGGAATGTTTCAACTGGGATTTCGGAGAGGTCTGCACCATGGATGCCGTATCTGGCGTTTACATAGTGGGATGGACATTCGACGTGCGTCCCTATATGACTCATCGTGTCTATGTCGTACATGTATTCTCCAGCTACGTATGTAAACCTTCTAATCTCAAGCCTACGTTCTTCTCTACCTGGGTGTAGTTTAAGACTTAGGTCTACAACTCTACATTCCACGTTGAAAATCCTCATAACAATCACAGTATCTACTTGTGTGTATCTATATTTTAAATAAGACTACAGAGTTTATTGTAGCTGATTTCAGGGGATTCATCGCTTGAGGATTATAGTTGTCGGGCATGTTTCAATGGATAAGGTTATTACGAGTAAAGGTGAGAATCGCCAGCCTGGTGGAGCAGCATTATACACGGCGGTAGCAGCTAAAACTCTCATTAGAAACGTGAACTTAGTGACCTGCGTAGGTAGAGATTACGCATACATGGATGTTCTACGCGATTTCGACCTTAAAGGGATAAAGATTTCATCTAGGCCTTCGACAAGCTTTACAATAAGGTACGATGAAGACTGGAAAGCTGAGTATTTGGAAGTTAAAATCGGGGCTGGAGTCTATATAAAACACTCTCAAATACCAGTAGATTGGCTTGGAGATGAAACTGTCCTCCACTTGGCACCCATGCCTCCTCAAAAAGTATTTAGAATGATAGATTTCATTAGGAAGTCAGGTCCTAAAACGCTAATATCGGTTAACACGTGGATTGGATACATACGTAAGAGCACTTTAAACACTTTAAAGGAGATTGCTAGGAAGGCTGATTTCTTCGTATTGAATGAAGCTGAAGCACGTGCTTTAACAGGTTTAAAAAGCCTACCTAGAGCCGTTGCAAAGCTCGAAGCTAAAACGCTTGTAGTAACACTGGGTGAGCTTGGAGCCATAGTTAAGAGAGGCGATGATATAACGCTTATACCGGCGTTGGCGAAACTACCAGGTGAAACAATCGACGTAACTGGCGCTGGAGACGTGTGGTGTGGGGGGTTTCTATCTGGGTATGTGCTCACTAAGGATTTAAATAAAGCCGTTGTATCGGGCTCTATACTCGCTGGTCTTAAATGTCAAGATTGGTATTTTAGGGCTCTTTTAAGGCTTAGATTCAACAGTGTTGAAAGCCTTATAAGACATATAATAAGCCTACGGGGAGATACGAGGCAACGTAAAATCACTAGCTATGTGAGTTGACCATAGCCTTCTTACGATCTGACTTTTTGTATAACATATATTTATAGGTTGACTTGCACTTAGATGAATTATACGGTGGAATGGTTGAATTTTAGAAGGGCAGATATTGTAATAGTTGGATGCGGACCAGCTGGAGTGCAGGCTGCGATAACTGCCGCCAAACGTGGGATGAAGGTCCTCATACTTGGTAAGCCAAGGGGAAGCTCTTTAAACTACGCACGTGTAGATGACTACTTCGGCGTACTAGGTCCGATTGAAGGCGTTAAACTCCTTGAAGTAGGCTTAAAACAAGTCAAGTCTAGAAACGTGGAGATGGTTGAGGAAGACGTTGTAGAATTGAGTAGAGATGGCTCTATGTTTAAATTGAAGACGGAGAGTGGAGTTGAAATTGTAGCAGATGCCGTGATACTGGCTATGGGCGCTAGGAGGAATAGGTTAAACGTTAGAGGCGAAGAGAAGCTCATGGGGAAGGGTGTAAGCTACTGCGCTGAGTGTGATTGTGGGTTTTTCAGAGGATTAAACGTCGCCGTAGTCGGAGATGGAAGTGCCGCAGCCTATGCAGCGCTACTCATGACGAATTACGCTTCTAAGGTCTTTCTCATCGCGAAACGTGTAGATTTCTCCAGCCGACTGCTTGAAGAGCTTAAAAGTAAAAGTGTAACCGTGATCGAGGGCAGGAGGGTTGTTGAAATATTGGGTGAACATAGAGTGGAGGGGATTCTACTCGACGACGGGAGTAGATTGGATGTCCATGGAGTGTTCGTAGAACTCGGCTCTAGAGGCGTTTTAGAGCTTACTTCTAGCTTAGGTTTGCTTCCAGATGCATCTGGCTATTTAAAAGTTGATAGACGTCAGGCGACGGATGTAGAGGGTATTTTCGCCTGCGGAGACTTATGTGGACCACCTTTAAGTCTAGCTAAATCTGTAGGTGAAGGCTATGTTGCAGCCGTCTCAGCGTTTGAGTACGTAAGGTCTAAGAGGGGTGGAAATTAGTGGTTACGGTTGTTAAAGCAGATGGCACTAGTGTGCTTTTCGATAGAGAAAAGGTTTTCAAAACCTGTTTAAAATTGTGTGGCTCAACAGAGCTCGCTGAGAAAGTCTCTAAGCGTGTTGAAGAGCAGGTTTACGATGGGATATCTACACGTGAAATACTGAGTCTCGTCTTCAGAGTAATGTCTGAGTATAAGCCAGCCATGTCCTATAGGGTTGACCTTAGGACGAGTTTAAGCTTACTGAGGTCTAAACCCGATTTTGAGAATTTCATTTCCCAGATCTTCAGAAGCCTCGGCTATGAAGTAAAGCGGAATATCATAGTTCAGGGGTTCTGTATCGAACATGAAGTAGATGCGTTGGCATCTAAGGATGGCGAGGTTGTATACATCGAGGTTAAACACCATATGAATCCGCATAAGTACGTTGATTTAGACGTTGTTGAGAAAGTGTGGGCTACAATACTGGATATTAGAGAGGGGTTTGACAATGGTTTGAATAGTATGAGCATATCCAAACCCCTCGTTGCGACAAACACTAAGTTTACAAACCATGCATATAGATACGCTAAATGTAGAGGTATTAATCTACTCGGCTGGAGTGTTGCAGACGGTATGGATTTGGAAAAACTCATAACGGAGTTTAAATTATACCCGGTCACCATCCTGAAGGGATTTGACTTAAATACCTTATACAAGGTTATCGACGTAGGTTGTGTGACTGTTAAACAGTTGGCTGATTCCAATGTTTCCAAGCTTTTAGAGGCTGGTCTAACAGAGGACGAGGCAAATCTTCTAATTGAAAGAGCTAGGGAAGTGCTTAAAATCCTTCCCTAATTCTAAGAGATTTTAAGCCTTCAGCTATATTCGCTATGTAATTCGGGTCTTTTATCGTAGGTTCAGCTATGCCGACCATATCAGCATCTGCGTTGAAAAGCATTATAGCGTCTTCAGCTGATCTAACGTAGCCGCTCACCAATAGGAACAAACTACCATATCGGCTTTTAACTTCTCTAACGAATTCTACATTGGGGCGTTTAAACGCTTCATCTCTTACGTTGAAGTGCACTCCAAAAATATCCATCCCAACGATTCTATCGAGTACCGGAGTATAGTCTGGTATTACACCAGCTCTAAACTTTACAATCGTCGGAATATCTAGTTCTGAAAAGCCTTTAAGCCAGTTGAATAATTCACTTCTATTCTCAGGTAGAACCATGGCTCTGAGCTTACCTTGCTCCAGGTAACGTCTATAACCTCCGTGAACGTTAAGCTCTACTAGGTCCCCGCCGGCTTCTCTGAAGCATTCGGCAGCTTCAAGCCCCCATTCGAGTTTTAAAGTTGCTAAGTTTAAGCAGACGAGTACATTGAGTTTTCTTTTGACTTTTTCAACTTCTTCAGCTAAAAACTCAACGCATTGTCTCTTATCGGGTGGGAGGATTAAACCGGGTTCTAAAACACCGTACATGGGTGGTTCAGCTAAGTATGCTCCGAGTTGAACCATAGCTCCGCCTGCTCCTCTCTCTGCGCAGAACTCTCCATTAGTAATTCCCATCATAGATGAGAGGAAGAGACAGCCTTTAAGTCTATTACGTAGACTTTCCAACGGCTTCACCGCTTAAAATTGGAGAATCCCAAAATATAACGTTATTCTAAGGCTTGAACCTCCTACGTCTGATGTACTCCGCTGCTCCAATGGCTACGCAGTAGTCGTAGTTTTCCGGAACCATTACAGAGACTTTGAATAGCCTACATACCTCGCTAATGCGTTCAAATATCAGCTTACTTCCAGCAAGCCTACCTACGAGGACTACGTCTTTCTCTAGACCGTAGGCTTTAGCAGCTAGGCTTACAACGACGCCTATGACTTCTCCAACGAGGTTAAAAATACCAGCTGCTAAATCCTTCTCCTCGGCTTCTTCACTTATATTTCCGAAGTTTGACGCAGTGGCTTCAGCTGGGATTATTCCTACCGACCTACCGGCTATATCTCCAACTGTTAGATCTACTTTTCGAAGGTCGCCCTTGGAAGCTAATTCCTCTAAGACTTCGAAGTTTTGTCTTCTAATTATTAGTTGTGCTAAGCCTCTAATCGTCCCACCTCCTACGCCAGTTCCACCGATGTGTTGTATAGTGCTATTCCTATGTGCTACAACTAGAGCTGTACCTGTTCCTAGACTTGCTACTAAGGCTCTATCTCTACCTGAGAGCGTCAACCCGCCTATACCTATGGCTTCGATTTCATCTACTTCAGCCACTGGAATATCCAGTACACTTTTTCCTAGGAATCTAGCACCTGCTCCTGAGACGGCTAAAACTTCGACTTCTCTAAGTGGTCTCTCTACTTGAGAGAGAAGTTTTCCCAGTGCTCCTGAGACTGCTGCAACCGGTTCTGTTGTTAAAACCGTACATAGACCGATTACATTAGATCCTTCTAGAGCTACAGCCTTAGTGAAGCTTCCACCTACGTCAACACCTACTATCAAAATACATCCTCCCCTCTAAGTTGTCTGCAATCCTCATAGATGATTACTTTAATATCTTTAGAGCCATTAAAGTTTTATTGAAATACGTTTAACTACTTCTAAGTCTAACATAGGTCTTTGTGAAGCTTAGAGACCTTAGCGCTACAGTTGTAAACGCGGCTCTATACGCATCTCTAGGATATTTAACGTATTTAGGCGTCTTCACGCCTGTAATAGGCGTTGTAAGGTTTTGGCCTTCAGTCATAGTTCCAGGGTTTTTCTCCGTAGTTTATGGGCCCTTGGTGGGTGGGCTAGGTGCCGCCATAGGGATATTTATAAGCGATATGATGATACACGGCAATGCCCTTTTGAGTCTTTTAGTCGGCGTTCCTGCAAACTTCCTCGGTTTCTACGTTATGGGTCTCTTGGCGAGGAGGAAAACTGGGAAAACTCACGTTTACTATTCAATTGCCTTTCTCATGTTGATAGTTGTTTTGACCGTAATCCTATACGCTTTAAACGTAATATCCGATTCTATCACAGTCGTCGCATTCATATCGGCTTGTGTGGTGAGCATAGCGTCTATAGCTGCAATATACAGGTTCTACCCAGAGTTTTCAAGCTACGGTATTGCTTCTGTGGTGGGCCTAGCCCTCGGTAGTGGAGTTATAGGCGTAGGAGTTTGGGGTTTCAGCCAGTTTCTAATCCTACCCTCGGGTGAAATGAATCTACCAGTTCAAGCCGCTTTAATATGGTTTGTTTGGACGTTTATCACGGAAATACCATTCCTAACGACAATAGTTCCACCGGTTCTAAGAGTGTTCTTTAAAGCATATCCAAGTCTCAACCCCTCCAGAAAGAAGGAGAAGGAAGTCCTAGAAAAAGTATGATTTTCCCAATGCTTATCTACTTTTGGAAAAAAAGGAACAATTCCATTAGACTATACAACATACTCGGATGATTAATCATTTTTCTAGGAGATTTAGAAAGTCTTTAAAGGAAATTCTTTTTATTCCGATTTTATCGTAAGCTTCATCGTTTGAAACCATTGATAACTTATTGTTTAATGCTACAGAAGCATGTAAAGCATCAAAGAATGTCAAGTTTATGTGTTGTGCTATTATCTCTTCGCATAGAGTTAGGTCGTCTGAAGATAGGCTTAACTCCCGGAGATTTGACGTAATTGCTTTCGCTTTTATATATATCAAGGCGTTTAGCCTTTCAACGGCGCTTTTCCCATGGCTCGCCATAACTTCACGGATCTCAATCAATGCTGAAACCGGATAGTAGACGGGGAAGGGTTTAGTCGCCATATAGGCCTTCAATATCTTGGAGACTATATCGTAATGTTTATCTTTAGGCTGGAAGCCAAAGAGGAACTCTGTCTCAACCATGAAATGCTCGTTCAATTAAGAAACCTCTTTCAAAAGTTGTTTTTCAGCCTTTTCCCGCTCCTCTCTACTGTAGATTATGTCGCCGATAAGTTCGGAGAGGGCTTTATCAACATCATCTGGAATTGGAATTAAAACAATGTATGGAGGCCTAGCCAACAAGTAAACCTTCTGCCCAACTCTCAAGGGAGTCTTCTTACGCACACTCTGAGTAATAGTTACACGGTACTTAGGACCAACTTCAACAACAGACATGGTATCACCTCATTTTATGGAGATACTATAGTATAAGTGTTACTTTTTAAAAATAAGTGCTACAAATTTCTAAAATGTTACACCTTTAACTTGAGAATATCGATAGCGAAGTTGTTTGAAGATTGATTCTATTAAATGTTAGCAGGTGGCTCAGGGATACAGTAGATGCACCAGAAAAATTGCTGAAGAAGCTAAAGAAGTTGAAAGATTAGCTAAACAGCCAGCCATTAGGCTTAAACGCTTGAAGCCTATGGCCAGAACCGTAGGTAAATCGTCGAAGAATATTAGGGAAAGTCTAACGCCTTACCTGCTGAAATTTCCTAACCTTAACCCCTGACTTGGCTAGAAGCTTTTTAGACAATTCATCGCTATATTCATGCTCATAGACAACTTCAGCTATCTCAGCGTTGATGACCATCTTAGCACATATAGAGCATGGAAAATGCGTACAATACAGCACGGCACCTTTAGTACTAACGCCGAAAACAGCAGCCTGGATGATGCAATTTTCCTCAGCGTGAAGACCATTACAGATTTCGTGTCTCTCGCCTTCTGGGACTTTGAGCTTCTCTCTTAGGCACTCTGTTTCGCTACAGTGTGGTAGCCCTTTGGGAGCACCGTTGTAGCCTGTGCTGATAACTCGTCTATCTTTGACTAGGACAGCTCCAACTTTCTTCCTGAGGCATGTAGACCTCTTGGCCACGAGTCTAGCCATCTCCATGAAGTACTCGTCCCAACTGGGTCTGGTGAGTTCAATCCTTCTACGCTTCATAATCCTGTAGACTGTGGGCTGGGACAATTTAATCCAACCGCGTTTAGAGGCCTCTTCACTATACCGTTTGACGATTTCAAAGCTACTACCACACTCTTCAATCAACTTATATAGGAAGCTTCTAGCGTCCTCTGGAAGCTTGTCGACGATCCTAGCCCTGCCCATACAAGTTAATTAGACCAATTCTAAATTTAAGTCTTTCCATTTCAATAAATGTTAAAGTTTACGGCCGCTAAATTATTATTAAGCATATTTTAGGCTAATTTTTGGACAAGTAGCTTAGGATTTGCAGGGTTGAGGCTTGGATATATTTTGAAAAGCGTATTTTGAGCCGATGGAATTATTGTTGTTAGGGAAGCTTGCCAAAGCAAAGATTAAAGTTGGAAGATTCAGTTTAGAATGTGAGATTAACTGTAGAACCAGTTTATCTACAATGTTAAGTTTTATAAAACTCTTCAGAGTATTTGCCCCCTATTGCTCCCAGTGTAGACGCAGGTGGAGTGTTGAAAGATAAGAGGTTTACTAGGATATTTACTGTACTTTTCTCAATATCTCTGATACTGGGTGTTGTTGGAGCAGCCAACTCCATCTTCCTACCGTTGTTGATGAAAGAAGAAGAGTTAAGCTACGGTTTGATTGGTGTTGTTGGAGCGTTAACCGGTCTTGGCGGTGGTCTAGCTCAACTTCTAGCTGGTGTTGTGAGCGATAGGGGGTTGAACAAGAGACTTCTTATACTGTCTTCAACAGTCTTCTTGTCGCTGGCGTTTCTCGCGTCTTACATTGCGAGTGGTCTTCCAACCTATGTGCTGGTGAGCCTCTCTGTGGGACTCAGCACCCCTATAATAGTTACAATGTCTCTAGCGATAATATCTGAAGCTACTTCGAGTAGAGCCATGGGTAGGGTTATGGGTATGTATAGGATAAGTAGGTCCATCGGATGGACTGTTGGAAACCTCATGTTCGGAGTTTTAGCGGACATTTACGGCTCTAGGACGATACTACTATACTCCTTCGGCTTTTCTCTGGCGACTGTATTAGCGTCTTTCACCGTTTCAAACGGGGGTGGATTTCAACGGACTGTGAAGAGGAGAGGAGGAGCATCCTACGAGTTGGTTTTATTCTTGGTGTCGCTTGGAATAATGGATATGGTGGCTAGCGCAGATAATAGATTTATACCACTACTGGCGGTCGATAAGAATCTCTCTAAGAGCGCAATAGGCTCTATAACTGCTTTAGGCTCTTTGGTTGAAATACCATTCATGCTTCTCTCAGGCTTTTTAACAGATAGATTCGACGATAGGATAATTATGGCTATTGGAGCTGCAGGCTTTGCACTAGCCTACTTCCGGTTTACAACGGCTCAAGTTTTAACAGACTTCGCTGTTGCACAAGCTTTAAGGGGGATGTCCTTTGCCCTTTACTTCGCAGCCAGTCTAGCTCTAATAGGTCGTTTGAGTAGAGGCTCTGCTACAGTCACGGGCTACTATGGATTTGCCCAGCAGGTTGGCGTAGTTGTAGGACCTATTGTAGCCGGTTTTATCGCTGGTTACATGGGTCTTGCGGAGACCTTTACAATGCTTTCACTATTCTCTTTAATCGGTATAATTCCATTGATACCTATACGTTTGAAAAACATGGAGAAGAATGAGGAGGATTTATAAATTCTAAGGTTCCTTCTTCTTTTAGGAGTTGAGAACATGTTGGACGATTGGAGCTTAAACGTTTTGAAAGAGCTTTTCGAAGCCTTCGGACCCGCAGGCTTTGAAAGAGAAGCCGCTCAGAAGGTTAAACGGTATGTAGAGCCGTATGCTGATGAAATCCTCACGGATAAACTCGGCTCTGTTATATTTGTTAAAAAGGGCTCTTCTGAGAGGCCTAGAGTGCTTCTTGCTGGGCATATAGACGAGGTTGGCTTCGTAGTATCCGGTATAGATGACTCTGGCTATGTGGCTTTCAATCCGTTGGGAGGCTGGTTCGACCAGGTTTTACTTTCCCAGAGAGTTGTTATAAGGACTAGCAAGGGGGATGTATACGGCGTTATTGCGGCAAAGCCTCCACACTTGCTTACACCTGAAGAAGCTAAGAAGGTTGTTGAAAAGACGAGTATGTTCATCGACGTTGGGGCTACAAGCCGTAAGGAGGCTGAGGATATGGGGATTAAAATAGGAGACCCAATAGTGCCTTATTCACCTTTCATGCTCATTAGAAATGGTAGAATTGCTACTGGCAAGGCGTTTGACGACCGGCTTGGGGCCTTCATAGCTATGGATGTTGTTAGAAGGCTTAAGATCGATGGGATTCAACATCCAAACACGGTTTTCGGTGCGGCTACGGTTCAAGAGGAGGTTGGACTTAGAGGCGCTGGAACAGTGGCTCACGTGGTTGACCCAGATGTAGCAGTTGTCTTAGAAGTTGATATTGCCGGTGATGTCCCCGGTATTAAGCCTACTGAGGCGCCGGCAAAAATGGGTAAAGGTCCTTCGATAGTAACTTACGATGCCACTATGATTCCAAACCAGCCTCTTAAAGAGTTTACGATAAAAGTGGCTGAAGAAGCTAAAATACCATATCAGCTAAGCCAAGTAGCTAGAGGGGGTACTGATGCTGGTAGAATACATATTTCAAGGGCTGGATGCCCGAGTATAGTGATAGGCGTACCTACGAGACACATACATACCCACGTCGGAATGTTCTGCCTTGAAGACCTTGAGAATGCTGTGAAACTCGTTTTAGAGATGGTTAAGAGACTGGATTATAAGACTGTGGAGAGCTTTACAGCCTTATAAAGGCTTAAGCCCCGCTATTTTTATTCTTCCACCCTGCATAGCCTGAGTTTTAAATACTCCCTCGACTCTACGAGGAGGAAGTCTCTGTAAGATCTATCGATTAGAATCGCTTTGTTTTCGCGGATGCTTTGAACTGTTTTAGCCATGCGTCTCCTGTAAGCATCTAAAGCTGGTTCTTCAATAGTGAGTAGAGCTACTCTAGCCTCTCTACCGTTTCTAGGGTTTTGTAGGAGCGCTATGCGGTTTTCTAGATATTTAGCATACAGCATTTCTGACACTACAGCCACGTGGGTTATTTGAGACTCTCTAGTCCACGTAGGCTGAGCTTGAGGAAGTTCGGCTGGAGCGGGGTAGACTGTTAAACTTTCAACCGTGAAGATTTCACGGAGTTTCTTAGGGCTGGCTTTTAAACCTTGGAAGTTCTCGGCTAGAGTGAAGAATCCATTCGTTTCTTCTGAAAGCCTTTTAAGCGTATTTGTGAAGGCGTCTTCACCGACGGCCACCGTGTGGATTTTCACAGATTGTTCAGCTGCTTTACGTGCAATCGTCACAAGCTCTTGTTCGATTTCCACTTTGCCTTCAAAACTTACAGATCTATCCAGGGTTAGATTGGCACGTCCATCTGAAAGTAGTAGGACTTCACCGCTTTCTCCGGTAAGCTGAATAGACTTCTCCACGCCTGCGGCTAGACGGCTTACACCTCTAGGTTTGAGTTTTTCCAGCAGCCCTCTAAGCTCTACTAATGTATAAAGTTTTGGCTCCAGTAGGACTTCAGGCTCAGAGTCGAATATTACAAGCCCTATGGGTGTCTTAGCTTCTAACGGCCTGACTGCCTCAATGGCTATGTCTACGGCTTGTCTTAGCTTCTGTGGAGACCCATATCCCATGCTTTCGCTTACGTCTAAACAGACGACGAGCTTCCCCAAGTCTTCACCATTGCTTACGGTTTAAAATTCGATGAGCTTGTACTGTGTGCTTCCGAGCCCTGCTTTCTCAGCTACTATGACTTGAGTATACGGGTCTACTCCGTGTATACGGAGAAACTTATTCTCTCCTGGTTTAAGCCCATAGGTGTCTGCAACCGAGCCTGGTATTGGCGGAGCTTGATTTATCAAGTCTAAACCAGCTTTATCTATAGCTACTATGTCCTTAGAGGCGGCTATCCCTATGTCTGGCACTAGTGGTATCATGCCGAATGGTGCACAGTCGCAGTGTTCTACAACGTCCATTATCCAGAGTACATGTAACACTTTACCCTTCTTATTCGATAGGACTGCTTTAACTACATCAGCCATTGCCTCGTGGAATGCTACTACGCCACCCTCCCTCTCTTTAGAGTGTTCAGCCCCCCTCATCCTCCCCGTCACACCGCCTAGGGCTAGGTTTTTAATGGCTCCTCCATATCCCGCACCGCCATGACCCTTTGCGTGTGCAAAGTTTATCAGAGCATCTGCATCATATATGTTTCCTGCGACTTCAACCTCACTTAGACGGTAGTACTTGTCTAGTTTAACCACTCTGTAGTCGTTTTCTTTAATGCCGTTGGCTGGTAGTACTGGTGCTCCAACCGTTGCATGGCTTATACCATCGTAGTAAGCGTCGTTGAGATGGTTTAAACCCCAAGTGTCTGTTATGAAAGGCCTACCTCCAAGACTTTTAACTACATCTACAACTGCGCGGATAAACTGTGGACGGATACTTCTATATCCTCCGATTACTCCGAAGTGGATTTTAATAGCAACTATATCTCCGTCTTTAACCACGGTTTTAATACCCGATTTCTCTAAAAGCTCGGGGATTTTAACTACGAGGCTTTCCGACCTATCATACCTGGGTCTAACTGCTTTAACCAAATACACTTCACTCATCGGCTACCCTCCAAATTGGAAAGCAACAGTAAACATTATACTTCTCCCATATTTGTGTTGCGGATAGACCTCTGTAGAAGGTGGGTAGGACCCTTAAAATACGCGTGAAATTTACCCGCTAGATACGTTACATGTCTTTCCGGTAGTATTTCCTCATGTAGTAGTCTGGCTCTTTGAAGGAGCCGAAGCTTCTAACGCCTTTCTCTTTAAGTTGCTTCCTAAGCGTATCCGCGTAGTCTTTAGTTATCTCTCCCTTACGTTCTAAGTAGTCTATCACCTCAAGCGCTTGCTCTTCTGTTTTACAGCGTCTAAGGTATGATACTGCATCTGGCATTTTAAGCTCGTCGAAGTTCTCCGCATCGTATGTTCTAACCCCTTCGATATTAACCGTTTGCACTTTACCCCCTATTTCCCTTGCCAAGTTTGGAAACTTCTTCTTAAACTCCTCCCAGCTCATCTCCATACTTCTCTACCTACTACTTCAGACTTCTAGGATTTAAGAGTTGCAGGTTGAAATCAGCTTATTGAGAGGACTGGTAGAAGCAAATATAACCTAGAGGCTACATTATCATATTGGAGGACTGAATTTTGCCCAGGCTTTTAGAGCGCAATATGATTGTTAAAGATTGGAGGAAGGTTTCAGTCAAAATCGCACTCGTCTACCCCGGGGGATATAGAGCCGGGATGACTGGTTTAACTGTTCAACTCCTATACCACTTATTCAACCTTAGAAGTGACAGTTTATGTGAGAGGGTCTTCATAGATGGGTCTAAACCTCCACGTAGCGTTGAATCAGGAAGGACTCTTGAAAGCTTCGACATTATAGCGGCTACAATTCCATATGAGGAGGGTTATGTTGAGCTTCTCAAGGGGCTTTTAGACTCCGGGATACCTCTACACCGTTGTGATAGAGGCGATAAACATCCCATTGTGTTAGCCGGGGGGATTGTTCCAACATCAAATCCGACGGTTCTCGAAGATTTTGTAGATGCTTTCGTTATCGGTGACGCAGAGCCTATCGTAGACGAGCTTATCGAAGCCCACTTAGAGCAACGTAGTAAGCAAGGTAGGCTCGAGGTTTTAAGCAGTATGAAAGGCTTTTATGTACCAGGTTATTCTGAGGGTTATATTGATAGGGTTTATGCATTAAAACTCGATGATAGCCTCCATCCGACTGCTCAAGTAGTTCCCATAGTTGATGAGAAAGACCCGCTTTGTCCGGTTTTCGGTTTAACCTTAAACATAGAGGCGACTCGGGGGTGTTGGAGGTTATGCCGTTTTTGTTTGGCGAGTTGGGTGAATACACCTGTGAGGCATAGAGATTTCAAGAGTATGGTAGGTTTGATCGATGAAGGGTTGCGTAGGACTGGTGTTGGTAAGGTTTCACTCTTAGGTGCTGGGATATCGGATAATGAGTGGCTTAAGGATGTCTGTGCGTATTTAGTCTCTAAGGGTGTTGAGTTTTCAACGCCTTCGATTAGAATGGATTTAGTTGATGAAGAGCTTATGAAGCTTATAGTTGAAGGTGGACAGAGGACTCTAACATTGGCTCCCGAGTCTGCTTCAGAGTATGTTAGAAGACTCATAGGTAAGCCTATGGCTGAGGACCGTATTATTGAGGTTGCTGAAAACGCTTTTAAAAGCGGGTTTAAAAGGCTTAAGCTCTACTTTATGCTCGGTCTGCCGGGTGAAGACTCTAATTGTTTAAAGGGTATTGGGAGGATGGCTGAAGCGTGTGCAAGGCTGGGGTTTAGCGAAATCCACATATCCATCAACCCTCTTATACCCAAGCCTCAGACACCTTTCCAGTGGCTACCCTTAGCCTCCAGGAGGTATTTGGAAGAGGCTTTTAAAATCGTCAAGTCTAGTATGCCTGAGGCTAAGATTCGAATTGAAATGCTAAACCCAGCTGAAGCTGAACTCCAGGCTTTATTCTCCCTTGGAGATAGGTCTGTCGGTAGAGTTGCTGAATACATGGCTCTACACGATAGGATGAGTGTTAGGGAAGCTTCTAGAGCAGTTGGAGTGGATTTTGAAAAAATCGTTTACACTGCTAAAGACTGCGATAGCCCTCTACCCTGGAGTATGGTACGCTCAACGGACCTTAAAGCTCTTAGAGAGCAGTACAATGTGTTTGAGCGGGAGTTAGAGCATCAACTCCGATAGGTTTTTCACGCGTCTCACGGAGCCAGGAGGCCCAAGCCTTACGTAGAGCTCTTCAGCCCATCTGTATGTTTCAGGTCTAGGTCCTAGGAATACTATGTGGGTTGGCCATAGTAGACCTGCTACGTATGGTAGGTCTGTGTATCTTAGGCAGTTTAACATTTCTATGGCTGGTCCGGAGCCGTCTGGGTTTGAAGCTACGTTTTGAGACTGTGGAGGATTGTTCAACACCACCGTGTATACGTCTTTTGCGAGTAATGCTGCGTAGAGCGCGGGTACGGACATTTCACCACTACCCATAATCCCTATCCGTTTGGAGTCTATCCAGCTTATGGATTTTAGCGCTTCAATAGCTCTGAGTACGTCGTAGACTCTCATGCTCGCTATCGTCCTCCCGGTTAATGGGGCTGCTCTACGTATAAGCCACTGCAGGTCTTGAGCCCAGGAGGTTTCACCTACTCCTCTTACTTCTAGGAATGCTCTAGCCCATGAAGTGCTAAGTCCACTAACCGATGGCTCTTCGACCCAGTGGAAGTTTAGGGTTTTAGCAGACCTATTCAACACTAATAGTATTGGCGTAGGCTCAGGGGTTTTTGAGTGTTTTATGATTTGCATATGTAATCTCCAGTCTTCTTCGGATGTGAAGCTTATTAGGTATCCGAGCCAATTTCCGTCCTCTTGTTTAAGGTCTATCTTAAAGTTTAAATTGCAGGGTTTACGTGGGAATGCTGAGAACGTCTTCTCCATAAGTATTTGAATGAGCCGTTCTCTATAATTCTCAAGTTCTCTGGCGTTATTAATCTCTGGTGGTTTAGCGGTTTTTATAAACCAGTTTTGAACAATCGTTACTTTCTCGTCTTCCGGTATTCTATTGAAAACTCTTAACGTTTCAATTGTCTCCTGGGATGTAGGAGATTCATCTATATCTCCGACTTCTAAAGGAGTTTCAACACCTTTTAGGTGTTTAAGGAACCATTGGAATACCGCCATCCTAGATTTTTCCGTATAACCGTGTCCACCCGGCGTTTCAACGAGCGTTATGTTTTCTGGTTTCTGGAGAATCTCATAGAGTTTTTTGAGTTTACGGTATACAAGCCTTACTGACTCTATATCGAAAATCCAGTCTCCTTCTGTCGAAGCTATGAGTAGAGGTCTTGGGGCTATTAAAGCCCCAACGTCCGTTAAATCCCACATGTAGTTGTTTATCCAGAACATACAGTCGCAGTGCCCTTCTAACGTACGCTTACAGACGTGGGATTCTATTGTTGCAGTTCCACATACTGGGGCTACTGCCTTAATCCTAGTGTCTACGGCTGCTGTAAACCAGCTCATAGCACCGCCGCCAGATATACCCGTGACGCCTATGTTATCTGGGTCTACTTCAGGTCTAGAGTGTAGTATGTCTACCGCTTTCACAGCGTTCCAGACTTCTACACCTGCGGGTGTATAGCCTAAGCTGTACCAGTTGAACCATCCGTAGTGGTATGTACCGTGGTGGTGCCCACGGATCTCACCCTTCTGAATTGTTTCAATTATCATTGTTACGAAGCCTAGTTGGGTGAATTTCCTCGCATGCGCTTGGTAGGCATGTTTCTGGTTGAAGGAATGCCCACATACGTAGAGGATTGCTGGTGCTGGCTTATCTAGGTCTTCAGGTATGTATAGGTTTCCCGTGACGTAAAGCCCTGGGAGGCTTTGGTAGTAGAGCTTTTCAATTTTATATCCGTTTCTCTGGATTACACCTGTTGTAATAGGGGTAATTGGCTCATGCTTTCTATTGAAGTATTCTGATAAGCCTAGCATATCTATAAAGAGCCTACGCCTCTCAAATTCTGTTTCAAACCAGTATTCTCTACTTTTCAAATCGCTTAGAGAGTGTTCAGTTATCTTCCTAGCCTCTCTACACAAATACTCGAAAATATTCATCTAAATTCCTACTATGAATTGTTTATTTAAGCTTTCTTCCAAAAATCAATTCCTAAGGTTGAAGCTTTATTGGATTCAACTTTTAAAAAACTATGGTTGTGACTCTGACTTCGATTTCAGCTCTACATGGCTTTCTCAGGACGACTATGTGTTTGGCAGGAGTACAAGTCTCGAATGCGATCCAAAATACTACTCTTGACGTGTTCTTCCAGTAAACGTTTCAGTAGCCTGGTTATTGAATGAGTTGACGCTTAGAATTGGAGGGTCGAAAGCTTATGAGAACTACGGTGTTCCAGTAGACTCTGGATTCTTCTTGGGCTGTGTTTCAGTGATACTTATGGCTGGTGTAATGTCGTTATAAGGTTCTTCACTCCGTTCTGAGTTTTTAACGCCCTTCTTTTTGTTTGACCTCTTACAGGTTTTTTTAAAGTAGATTCTGTGGAAAAAGCTTAAACTGTGGCGTTTCAATACTTTTAATCGGTTGAAACGGTTTCCCCATGCGTGTTCTATATAAGCTAGAAAATGTTAAATTAGGTTCAGAGAGGTGGGGTGTGTTTGAGGAAAGTTCAGGTTTTAGCACCTATATTGCTTACGTTAGCTTTAAGTATGCTACTGGTATCGCCTATCGTTATGGCGGACAACGGAGACAGCGAGACGGAAGACGCGTTGAAGAATAAGGCTGAGGTAATGCTTAGACTCTTAGAGATTACAGAGAGGAGGGCTAATCAGACTTTAGAGTTGTTAGAGGATACTTTAGGTGGTATTCCCGAAGACATTAACGCTACGTATCAGGAGGCTTTAAGGCTATACAATCAGAGTGGTGAAGCATACGATGAGGGAAACTACAGCAGATGTATAGAGCTTGGCCGTCGGGCGATGGCTAGGTTTGAGTATTGCTTGAAGAACGCCTGCAGGCTTCTCGTGGGTGAAGTTGAAGAGCTTATGGCTTGGAGGGGTCTTACAGTTGCTTTGGAGAGGCTTAGAGAGTTTATAGATAGAGTTAAAGCCTTGCGAGACAAGGCATATGAGGAATTCCCAAGTTTACAGGAGAATATAACGGATATCGTTGACCCACTTATAAAAGAGGCTAACGATACAGCTAACGAGGCTGAAGAGCTTATAGAGAGTGGGAGATATATCGATGCTTCTAAAGCCATCGGCGAAGGCCATTCTAAGGCTGCTCATGCTTTAGCGGCTTTAAATAAGCTTTTAAAGGGCAGAGTCGCGGCGATTAAAAGGGCTAACCGCTATATCGAGAGACATTTCGAAAGGCTTAGGGAGCGTATTAGAGAGAGGACTAGGAATATGGAGAGGAATAGAGCTAGAGCCATCTTGAATAAGCTTGATCAGATCGCCGATAAGCTTGAGAAGCTTAAGGAGTTCCGCGGTGATGAAGAGGTTAGAGAGAGGCTGAGAGAGAGACTTACTGAGATACAGGGTATGTTGGAGGAGCTTTTAGAAGAGCTTGAACATTGATCGTTTGGAAAGCTTTAAATAATTTTTTCCTTGATTCTTTTAGAGTATGGGTTTTCTGAGGTTTCTACCAGTTTTATCTATAGCTGTTGTTTTCGCTTTAGCTGTTTCATGCGTTTATTCTGAGGGTTATGTTTACCGTGTTGACTCTATGAATTTTACGGTTTACTTTGACGGTGTTGTCGATGTGAAGGTTAAGCTTAGCGTGAATGAAACTAGTCTGTTTTTCACAGTGGGTTTGCCAGGTTCTCCTTTTTCAAACATGTTTGTTTACGACTCCTCCGGTGTTCCTTTGGATTTCGACGTTGAGGGTGGGAATGTTACGGTTTACAGTTTCGGTGAAAGCCTTGTATATGTTGAATATGAGACGCTTAATTTGACTTATAAGGAGGGTGTTTTATGGACTTTTAAGGTTGAATCCCCGGTAGTCTTCTACGTTATCCTGCCTTATAATGCTTCTATAACTGGTTTTTCAGATATTCCGCTTGAAGTTACACTGCTTAAAGATGGTAGGATTCTGCTTAAAATGCCTAAGGGCTTACAGTACGTAAGCTACGTCATACCTCCAGGTGTAGCTGAATTTAGGTTGAAGGCTTTAAACGCTATTTCCAAAGCCCGAATCGCTATTGCAGATGCTAAAGCCGAGGGTAGGACTGAGGGTTTAGCGGATGCTGAAAGACTACTGGCGGAGGCTGAGGGGCTTTTCAATGCAGGCGACTACCGTGGTGCTGAGGCTATGGCTAATCAGGCTTACGAGTCGGCTTTGAATTCTAAGAAGCCGTTGATCGGCGTTATCTTAGACTATATGCCTTATATCGTGGTGGCTACAGTTTTAGCGGTTGCTGTTGCAACCGTGCTGTTTTTAAGGCTTAGACGTGGGGGTGTTGCTAGGCTTTTCCGTGAAAACCCCTGGCTTGACGAAGATGAGAAGAACGTTTTAAAAGTTATATGGATTAAAGGAGGCGGTGCCTTCGAATCGGATATTAGAGATGCTTTAGACCTTCCCAAGACAACGGTTTGGAGGATTATTAAAAAGCTTGAAGAAAATGGGCTTGTCAAAGTCGAGAAGATCCGTGGGGAAAACTACGTTAAACTGGTCAAGCGTTAAACGGCTTAGATCGCATATGGTAGTTTTCCAGTGGAATTCATACGATACCTGTTGATCCCTACTTAAGCTTATGGAAAATGTGGAATCCAACTTTTCGGTTTTCCTAGTCTTCACAAGTTAAAGTCTACCCACGGGTTTTCCATGAGGTTGTACAGCGCTCTTGTAAAAGCTTAATTAAACCGTTAAGGTTAAGATACAATAGTCTTGAGTGGTATGCTGATCGATGGTGGTGGAGGGCGTGGCTACTGAGTTGAAGACGCAACTTCTTAAATTGCTTAGAGAGGATGAAGAATTTAGGTATGCGGTGGCAGGTTTAATCGGTTTAGAGGATTTGAGGTCCTCTGTGAAGTCTTTAACGGATGCCATTGACAGATTGGCTGAACGGGTAGATAAGCTGGCTGAAGCCCAGAAGCTTACGGAAGATAGACTGAACAAGCTGACAGAACGAGTAGACAAGTTGACGGAACAAGTAGATAAGCTGACAGAACGGGTAAATAGGTTGGCTGAGGCTCAAAAGCTTACGGAAGATAGACTGAATAAGCTGACGGAGCGGGTAGATAAGCTAACAGAGCGAGTAGATAAGCTGACGGAGCGAGTAGATAGATTAGCTGAGGCTCAATTGCGTACGGAGGAGCATGTAAAGCAATTGGCGGTTACGGTTTCAAACTTGGCTAGAGAGGTTGGTAGACTTTCTGATGTTATTGGATTCGGGCTGGAAGATGTTGCTAAGGTTGTCGTACCTGGTTGGTTGTATAGGCACGAGCGTATAGAGGTTGAGTTGGAGCGTAGGTTTGTATACGTTGACGGTGAATCGATTGAAGTGAATCTTTATGGTGATGGGAGGAGGAATGGTGAGGCTGTGATTGTCGTAGGTGAGTGTAAATCTAGGATTTGCGAGAGAGAGGTTAGGGAGTTTGCTGAAAAACTGGAGAAGCTTGCTAAAGTCTTTCAAGGCAGGAGGGTGTATACGTTTATGTTCGGCTTTCTGATACATCCCTCAGCTGAGTGGAAGGCGAGGGAGAGGGGGATAACGCTTATAGCCTCCTACATGCGTTGACGTATTTTCCTCCTTCGTAGGGATGTATCGGTATATCTTTGAGCGTAGGTGTTCTTCGACTTCCTCTACTCGCTCTTCCTCAGCTTTTCCTTAGGCTCCCAGTTGAACCTCCATAGACCTCTCCCAAACGATTCAACTGCAATTTCCAATTCATCTGCAAGCTTATCGTTGATTAGAGGTTCTGTGGGTAGTGGGGAGACCACGATATCGGCTAGAGCCTCCTTCGATTTAACGTCCTCCGTTAAAACGCTTACCCTCGCCGACCTTGGGTAGAACCAAGCCCTCAGAGGTCCACCCGCGGTTTCCAGAACTACTTCTGATGCGGCTTGAGGCGGCCAGAGGCCGAGTTTAACGGCTAAATCTATTGGAATAAGTAGTTGAGGCGTTGGTGCTTCATAGCCGCTGTTGAGGAGGGATACTGCTTCAACAGATCTACAGTCGATAGTGATCTTAAGTTTTAGTCTCACAGCCATGGGAGAGCACCTTAATTCTGCCTACGCGTCCGAAGCTTTTGAACGTAATCCTCCCCACGAATACTCCTCCACATACCTTCGAGTGAGTATCCAAGGTCTGAGGCTTTATACAGCCTACGTAAACCTTCTTACGAGCAGTCGATTCCGACATGCTTTTACGAAATAGAGCTTACCAAAGTCGAATAAATACTTTTTGAGGCTTTGCTAAAAGCATGTTTATCCACAAGTTTAAACTTTCAATTCTCTTTATGAGATTCTGAAGCTATTTTATTGTAGAACATATCTATTGCATGTATTCTTTCAATTCTCTTTATGAGATTCGGGAAGCGTTGGACGTATTGCATAAGCATTATGCTATGCTTGCTTTCAATTCTCTTTATGAGATTCCTTATACCTACTAAGCTGAATCTAAACTTAACATCGGTCTTTCAATTCTCTTTATGAGATTCAGCAGTTGGCTCCGCACTACGTTGAACTCGGAAACCTAGAGTACCTTTCAATTCTCTTTATGAGATTCCGAAGTCGTAGCCGTACTCGAGCCAGACGTGATCCGGGTCCTTTCAATTCTCTTTATGAGATTCGGTGAAGTGATGTGTCAGTGAAGGGCGTTGTAATAAGGGCTTTCAATTCTCTTTATGAGATTCATACTAAAGATGAGTTTCAAAGGGATATATATATTCAATCCTTTCAATTCTCTTTATGAGATTCCGATCTCTTTCAAACGTTCGGGCTTCCACTTGAAAACTTTCAATTCTCTTTATGAGATTCAGTTCGGGATAAGGACCGTCGCCAACGCGTTCGGCGTGAGGGCTTTCAATTCTCTTTATGAGATTCTGAAAGAGAATATCGTGAAGTGCATGTAAAAAAGCACTTTCAATTCTCTTTATGAGATTCACCTAAACTTTTGAGACGTTTCACATGGGCTTATGAAAACTTTCAATTCTCTTTATGAGATTCTATCAAAATCGAAAAAGAAACTAGAATCTGGCTTATTTCTTTCAATTCTCTTTATGAGATTCGAACAAGCCCACCCTCGCCCAGACAGACCCCTGTGCGGGTCGGTCCTTTCAATTCTCTTTATGAGATTCCTTTCCATTGGCTTTGGGCTTCGAGAGATGACCATACACGCCACCTTTCAATTCTCTTTATGAGATTCATGCTCGATGGGGCGGTTGGAAAAAATGGAGGGGGTGAAAGCTTTCAATTCTCTTTATGAGATTCCCGAGATAGCCCAGCTCTGGGGATCCAGCCGCGACGCCGTATCCCTTTCAATTCTCTTTATGAGATTCTCCAACCGAGGAAGAGAAGCTTGAAGCCCAGAACTCTTTCAATTCTCTTTATGAGATTCCGATTCTGGTCGCACTACAAAGAGCTGGACAGCAAGGCTTTCAATTCTCTTTATGAGATTCCTTTATGAAGTTCAGCTATTCTATTCAGCGTCTTTTCAAAACTTTCAATTCTCTTTATGAGATTCTGTTGTTATGTTAGCCACTTGGTGTATAAAAGCATATTTTCTTTCAATTCTCTTTATGAGATTCATGAATACATAATCGGTTGATATGCATAAGGTTTTCAGACCTTTCAATTCTCTTTATGAGATTCCTGAGAATACTTGGATGCAGAGACGTTAGCTTAAAGAACATAACTTTCAATTCTCTTTATGAGATTCGCATCGAAGGCGAGTACTGGATCGCACCGTGCATATTGTGACTTTCAATTCTCTTTATGAGATTCCATGGTTTCACCTTTTAGCATAGTATATGCATTTCTTCTTAACTTTCAATTCTCTTTATGAGATTCTTGATAATATGAGTTTAGAGAATGCATTATTGAACTACTTTCAATTCTCTTTATGAGATTCATTTAGAAGGTGAAAACATTGGACGACAGCAAATGGATACTTTCAATTCTCTTTATGAGATTCACCTTCTCAGCGAGCTCTGCGAGGTCTTTCAGCTCATGAAGCTTTCAATTCTCTTTATGAGATTCCTATGCCCGGACGTGGCTCCGGCTTGTAGTCGTGCCAGACACTTTCAATTCTCTTTATGAGATTCTGACTTTCATCCCGTTCTGATACCAGCCGTCGAACTCTACTTTCAATTCTCTTTATGAGATTCAGATTGATAAATTGGCGGAGAGGCTCAAGTAATGAGCGCTTTCAATTCTCTTTATGAGATTCTATTCTTGTTAAAGTTATATCTGCTCCGCTTCCAATACTTTCAATTCTCTTTATGAGATTCTAAACCTGTAGCTGGACTCGTAAACGTCGTGGCTCAGTATCTTTCAATTCTCTTTATGAGATTCCTTCACCAAGACCACCGAATTGGGAGACCCGCTGGTCATCTTTCAATTCTCTTTATGAGATTCTATGTCTTCCACGCCTTGGAATAAAAATTCAGTCTTCTATACTTTCAATTCTCTTTATGAGATTCATGAACGGTCTACCGACCACGAAGCCGTACGTGTTCGAGAAGACTTTCAATTCTCTTTATGAGATTCTTACGCTTATGAGTCATAATCGATGCTCCAGGCTAGGCGCCCTTTCAATTCTCTTTATGAGATTCCTCCGCAGGATAAACGCCCCAGTCAAGGGTAGAAACCCTCTTTCAATTCTCTTTATGAGATTCCATGATGCTCTTCATTCCGCTCCACGAGCAAGTCCACGTCCTTTCAATTCTCTTTATGAGATTCAGAGGGAGCTCTTCGACAGATGCGTCGCTTTTCTTGAAAACTTTCAATTCTCTTTATGAGATTCGGAGAAGGATTCACACGGAAAATATAAGAGAGTTAGGCTATCTGCTTTCAATTCTCTTTATGAGATTCCCACGTTTAGTTTTATATGTGAGAAAAAAGAAAGTTCTTTCAATTCTCTTTATGAGATTCGATGCTGGCTGATCCAAGAGGCGAGCATCACTGGGACGACGTATTTCCTTTCAATTCTCTTTATGAGATTCTCAGCTTCAAAGTCCCACTCTGTTATTACAAAACCGCATTCACTTTCAATTCTCTTTATGAGATTCAGTGGACGTGGCCCGAGCTTGCGAAGCATAGCATTCTCTTTCAATTCTCTTTATGAGATTCGACGCCCAGATGGAGGGCGTAATGCCGTGGGCTATACGCCTACTTTCAATTCTCTTTATGAGATTCTTCAACGACTACAACTACACCATATACCAGACTGTTACTTTCAATTCTCTTTATGAGATTCACCCACTCTTCTCTCCCTTCCTTTGCCCTTCTCATGGGCTTTCAATTCTCTTTATGAGATTCCCGACATCGACAAGCGCCTTATACACAGGCTCAAGAAGTCGCTTTCAATTCTCTTTATGAGATTCTTGGTGGGGCTTCCTCCCAGAAATCGGGTGAAAGCCCTTTCAATTCTCTTTATGAGATTCATTGATTAATCTGACGAGAAAGTACTCCAATAACGCCACTTTCAATTCTCTTTATGAGATTCACAACGGCGTTGGATGCTTCAGATTCCAACTGTGAGATACTTTCAATTCTCTTTATGAGATTCCCTTAACCCAACCCCTAAAGTTGGAGTATATTATTGGTAGTCTTTCAATTCTCTTTATGAGATTCGAAAAAAGGGGGGTTGAGGTGGAGGTGTTAAAGCCTTCTAACTTTCAATTCTCTTTATGAGATTCGGCGATATCTAGAGACGGGGTGATCGTGAACTTCATCTGGGATCTTTCAATTCTCTTTATGAGATTCCTTGAGATGACCTGTCCTTTTGGAAAAATTATCTATATGGGTACTTTCAATTCTCTTTATGAGATTCCTGTGCACACATAATATTTAGTCGTCGTAGAAGAATAATAGCTTTCAATTCTCTTTATGAGATTCATCATCGAGGTGGAGCTTGTGTAACCTTTTTTTTGGAGGAGCTTTCAATTCTCTTTATGAGATTCCGGCTGAGACTGGCTGGTATTTGAACAACTGCCTAGGCTTGCTTTCAATTCTCTTTATGAGATTCGGGAGTCTACGGTCAGAGTGAGGGGTAAGGGCGGCAGGGTGCTTTCAATTCTCTTTATGAGATTCCAAACACATAAATAT
>Ga0209080_1000238_pt1 | contig 41791 bp, 34 predicted proteins | sample JNZ110809AmetaG_FD_184123 | JGI IMG/M metagenome (GOLD analysis project Ga0209080, IMG submission 184123) | Hot spring microbial communities from Jinze hot spring, China to study Microbial Dark Matter (Phase II) - JNZ 110809A (SPAdes) (version 3) ...
ATAATCTTCGAATTTAATAAAGTATTTCAACACTTTTTCATGTCATGCTTTAAATTTTTACCAATTAAATTTCATTTTAGTTAATCACATATTTAACTATTTCATAGTAATACGTTAATCTCTTATATTGAATTTTCCCTTCATATTATTTAATTTCAATGCTCTATCTCGTAAAATTGCACTATATGTTTAAGATTTTCATGATGATTTTCGCGAATCTTTCTCCAACAATCGCCCTTATCAGTTGAACATCCTCTTTGCCTATGCAATTTAACATCCTTATCAACGCTATGTATATTATTGCGCCAATAATGACGTAGAGTGGGAACATTAGATTGTTTTGTAGGGTTTGTTGCAGTACCAGTACTGCTACTGCCATAATTGAAGAAGATATTAGCGTTTTTAAAGCCATGCGTCTATCCACTTCTATTTTAACTATTTTTGATGTGTAATAGAACGATAATGTAAAAGAGGCTATGAGTGACAACCCTCTTACTATTGTCAATCCGATTAACTTTAACCTCCAAAGCAGGGGGAAGAAGGCTAGGCTTACAATAACGGAAACTACGTCTAAAAATAATATTGTCTTTGTCTTCCCGTAGACTAATAGTAGACTGCTAAACGATGGCAAAATCCCATAAACTAGGCCAAATATTGAGAGGACCGCAAGAACAATCCATGCCTCAGAATACTGCAAACCAGCAAATAATGTAATTACAGGTTTTGCTACAACTGCTAAGCCGGAAGCTAATGGAAACATTATGAGCATCGTATATTTGCTCGCGTGTTTCACACCTTCTGATATCGCTTTGTAATCGTTTTTTCCATACATTACTCCATAGTATGGGAGGAGTGAAGAACCAAGAGATGATGCTATCGTAATAAGTACTGAGAATGCCTTGTAAGCTACGTTATACATGCCAAGCTGCTGAATTGGTAAAAACATTAGGATTAACGCCTTATCATACCAAGTGTATAAGAGTGAAACTATGGATCCTAAGTATATTGGCGTGGAGAATTTTAACATGCTGGGTAACAGTTCAATCGACTCACTTAGTACGTTTCTACTGAAATTTACATGTTTTAAAGTCGATATAGCGAGAATTGTGAAAAAGGTTAAATCTCCAACGATCCAACCGTATATTACGCCGATTAACCCGTATCCATTGAAGAGGAATAACGTTGTAGACACCCATCTTACAGATGTAGAGGAAATACCGTATATCGCCATCTTCTTCAATCTACCTGAACCCCAGAGAATACTGTTCAACAGGGAAGATATCGATAGAAAGACAACATTTACTGTAGCGAGTGTTAAGATCTTCGAGTAAACTGGTGTTTTGAATAAGGCTTCAGAAACTTGTGTTGATGATACGGCGACTGGCAAGGTAGTAGTTAATACTAGAGCAAGTCTAAGTATTAAGGCAGAGATTATATGCTTCGAGTAGTCTAAACCCCTTCCAATATCTTCAGATATGAACTTCGCCATTGAAGATGAAATCCCCAAATCTACTCCTGTTTGAATAAGCGAACATAGCATTGTAACACCCGCTATTACACCCATCTCCTCTTGAGTTATAACCCTGGCCATGTAGGCATATCCTAGGACACCTATCAACGTTGAGAAAATATTCTGTAGAGTGAGGTATACTGAACCTACTGCAACGCTTGTTATGCTCAGTTCAGTGGCTTCGGTCAAGATTTACACCATTATCTAACAGTCGGTTTTTAAAACGTTTAGCATATGAAGTTTAATGTTTTTCATATAAATATTTAGTAAAGCCAGCTTCAATCACCAACATTCCTTTACTTCATCTAAAAATAAAAGGCGTTCGTCATATTATGGAAACGTTTAAAGAATACCAGTAGATACTATTATGCGAATGTCTGAAGATGAAATAAGAAAGACGCTTAAAAATCTTAATGAGAAGATGGACAATATCATCGCGAGACTGGACTACTTGGAACAAATTATAGCCAGATACCCGGACTTGGCGTCTCTATCTGAGATAGTTTTCTGGTTTAAAACGGGTCTGAAAATTTACGATGAGCCTTTAAAAGTTCTAAACAGGCTTTTATCCTTGAGCGGAGTGATGGACGAAAAAATTGACGATATATCTAGAGTCATAATGCAATCTCTGGCCTTAAGAGGAAGTATGAATATTTCACAGCTCACTAGAGAAGTTAAAGCTCAGAGGGGTAAAGCTTCTAGGAAGACTGTGAGAGATAGGTTAAAAGCTCTAATCGAGAAAGGACTTGTTGAGAAATCAGGCCATTACTTCCAGCTAGCTCGTAAGAAAAATGGTTAATAGCATCTGAGAATGTAATCTTCGATTATTAGTCTATCATACTATGCCTCCATTGGATTATTCTTCCCATATATCCATTTTCTGGTCACTTTTACCCATCAAATTTAAGTAATCTATCCAAGCTCATTATAAACTGAGGTGATATTATGGCATCGGAATCTGAAAAAGAAGAGTTGAAAGCAGTCGCAGAATTCATAAAAGAACTTTCTAACATAGTGCCAAACATGGTTAAAGGCATTTTAGAAAGCTTCTTTAGTGAAGAGGCTGGAAGGTCGATGGGTAAAGCGGTCGGTAACTTCTACAATGAGCTTATAAAATCTGGGATTCCTCCGCAAACAGCAGTTGAAATGGCTAAAGACTACTTAGGGACTCTAACAAAATGGAGCGATGTTTTAAAGACTCTGCAAATCCATGCACCAACAAGGAAAGAAACTAAAGAAGTAGAGGTATGTAAAGAAGAACCAGGTGAAGAAGAGTAGTTCAGGGTGAAATACGCTTGAATTTATCTCCACTCTTTTTTATCCTTAAAATCTTCTGGGTTTTCACAGTTATGATTTTCAAGTTTTCATGGGTCTTTCTTAAAGTCAAATGGCGTAGATGGAGAACTGTTAAAGCCTTCAGGAAACAGCTTGTGAAAAGTGGGGTTCCAAAGGGAGAGGCGGTTGAAATTTCAAAAAATTATATTTCTATAAATCTTAGAGATATAATCAACCTGATGCATTCATTATCTACAGCAGAGCATCAGAATTAAAAAAGATAAGAGATATTTACGGATCTATTTCTGAGGAGACTTTTTTAGGGCTTTAACGGTATTTATGAAGCTTCTTAAAGAATCCATAAGAGTCATTGCGAAGAGTATGATGAAGATTATGAAGACCGAGGACTGTACGTAAGCCACCGTTGTTCCCATGGGTAGAAGTTCATATACTACTTTTAAAACTCCGCCATGAATGGAGGCAGAGGCAAAGATTGATACAGGCCAGAACGTAACGAGGCCATAGGAGGGTTTGCCATGTTTAAGTAAGTACGATGTAGCCACAAGTAGAGCTATACATGCCATCAACTGATTGCACACTCCAAACATAGGCCAGATTACGCTTATAGTTCCAGTGTAAAGTAGGTAGGTCCATGCAAATGCCATAATAATGGTTAAAACAGTGGTGCTAAGCCACCACTTGTAAGTCTTTGTAGGTTTTATTCCTAAAGCGTCCTGCAGAAAGTACCTGCCCATACGTGTACCATGATCCATGATAGGCATTATAAATACGCCTATGTATACTATCGCTATTTGATACCAATACACTATGGTTGCATCTAGCCCAATTAAGCTGGAGAGGATCTTCGCTATACCGACACTTAGAGAGGTTACACCGCCTGTTCTTCCCTGAAGATTCATACCTATTAATTCTGAAATTCTCTTCAACTCCACAGGTTCCATTCCAAGTGTGGCATAAACTTTGGGAGACGTATTAATGGCAAAATAATCTCCTGGAGCTAACATACAAGCTAAACATAAAGCCACAACCGCTATAGCGCTCTCCAGTAGCCAGCCACCATATGCAATAGCTCTTATATCGGTTTCTTTAGATAGAAGCCTCGGTGTTACGCTTGAACAGCAGAGACTATGCCAGCCTGATATAGCTCCACACGTAATAGTTATAAAGAGAAACGGCCAAAGTGTTCCTGAAATCACAGGCCCTCCTTTGAAGCTGTATTCTGTGACTGGAGGCATTTCCAGAGTTGGATGTGCAAGGAATATAGTTGCCACAAGCAAAATGACGAATGCAATCTTCATAAGTCCACTTAAATGGTCTCTGGGAGTTAACAGTATATGGATAGGTAGTATGGAAGCAATTGAAGAGTATAAGGCTATTAGAATTATCAAGGCTCCTCTATCTAAGTCGAAAAGCTTAAGTAGCCATGTGTGTTGAAACATTCCTGCGGTGAAAAATAAAGCCATTAGTATGGCTAGACCTATTATCGACGCTTCGAAAGTCCTCATCCTCCTGATCCACCTCGTATATACATATATGAAAATTGAAATCGGAATGGTCATCATAACGGTGAACGTAGCCCAAGGATTATGTTCAAGCGCATTTATAAGGCCCATGCCCATACCTGAGATGGCGACAATAGCCATGAAGAATGTTGCCAATGTTATGGTGATCCAACTTAACCGCCCCAACTCCTTCCGTGCGATTTCTCCAATAGACTTTCCACCATTTCTGACAGATAGGAACATAACCATAAAGTCGTGTACTCCACCAGCTAGACACGTAGCTATCAGTATCCATATTATACACGGAAGCCAACCATATTGAGCGGCTAAAGTAGGTCCTAAAAGGACACCAGCGCCTGCTATCGTTGCGTAATGATAAAATAGGACTACCCATTTATTCGTAGGTACGTAGTCCCTTCCATCATTAAACTTTACAGCTGGTGTCGGGTTTCTATCGTCCAGCTTAGCAATCTTTGCGGCTAGAAACTTTGAGTAAAACTGGAAACCTAATGCAAATACAAATACAGCCAATGCCATTAGAATGGCTGAATTCAACAACATCACTCTTGAGAACATACACTTTGTAAGGTTTATTTAAACATTATGTTAATATTTAATTAACATAATGTGGAGGTGTCTAGTAAATGTTAAGGGGTTTATTTTTATATGTAGTAATTAAAAAATTTGGCGTAGAATAGTTTCGTTCTTTACGTTTTTAGCGTGTTATACTGTTGAAGATCTGCATGCTTTCCTCTTGTGCCTCTGTAATGAGTTTTAAGCCGTCATTGAACTTGCCGACTTTTAATAGAGCTTCCCCCGTTTCAAGCTTTCTTCTAGATTCGGCTGCTAACTCTGATCTCCCTCGTCGTACTACCCCCTCTATAGCCTCTCTAGTGAGATAGATTATTTCATCAGCCATCCCATACTTCATGTAGGGTAGAGACTCATAGTAAGCTATTCTCTCAGCCAAATCTGAGAAAGGTTGAGGCTTTAACTTTGCCAGCCATCTACCTCTGACTCTAGCTTCGACGAGTGCAACATCTAAGTTGTACCGTGTTACAGGTAGTGGGTTTATTGGACGGAAGCCTAAGATTATAAGCCATCTACAGATGTCCTGTAAAGCTAATATGCATCCTTTACCCGTACCGCCAGCTACAGCCACGGCTAAAGCTGGCTTTCCAGATTCTCCATAGTATCTCATTCTATCCATAAAGTCTTTAGCTAAACCGTTAACTGATAGAAAGTAGACTGGTGCTATAAAAGCTAGGGCATCATTATCGTTAAGCTTTCTCCTAAGCTCAAGAGTATCGTCTCTCACTCTACACGCCATCTTCTGCCAGCAAGGAGGTTGTTCACATGCAAGGCATGGACCAATACGCTTCTCAGCCAAGGTTATAAGTTCAACTTCACTATCAACCTCTTTAACACCCTCAGCAACTTCTCTAGCGAGCTTCATGCAAAGCCCATCTCTATGTGGGGAACCTGATACTATTAAGACCCCCATCCATAAACACCTCTACAAAATAGTACCAATTAGTATTAAAGACTTAAATTCAACTTGAACGCCGTGTTGATCTTGATTGGTCTACTGGTGTCTAGACTGCAACGTTCCCCTCATAGCTGAAAATTGCTCATCGTGTAGAAGTAGAGGAGTAGAAGTTAGGCTTTTCCGTCCTGAAGATCCTAGACCTGCTTTAAACCACGACTTAAATGTTCTTAGAGATGCTGTAGAATCTGAGTTTGGAGTAGGAGCTTTCAGGAAAATACTGTGTGGTGGTGTTATTCTTCTAAATAGGGTTCCTTACGCCGATGTGGGATATGAAGTTGTTGGAGACGGTTATATTCTGGGGGATCTATTCTACGATATTAGTCTTCTTAAATGGAGGTTTAAACCCGTTAAAGTTGGTTGCCTAAAGCTTGTTGAAAGTGGATGCATGGAATCTGTTAGAGTTGATGGCGAGCTTATTAAGGGTCGAGAGATTCATTCAAAGGTCGTAGACCGTGGATATGTAGCCATTAAAGATCAAAATGGAGAAGTCGTAGGAGTTTCTGAACAGATGGGAAATCGTTTAAAAATTTTAAACTTGTGGAAGCCACTTGGAGGTGTTGAAAATAGGAAGAGAAGCAGTCTTCTAGACGCTTTAAAAGCGAATGAGGATGCTCTATTCTTAGTAGAGTCTAAGGGGGCAGCTTCTCTATATAAGAGATGTAAGAGATTTGAATGGGATGTCGCTCTATCTTTCTCAGGTGGTAAAGACAGTCTTGTAAGTTTGAATTTAGCTCTCGAAGCAAATTTAGAGCCTGTAATAGTTTTCACAGATACGGGTGTTGAACTACCGGAGACTGTTTTAAACGTTTACGATGTTTCCTCAAAGTTCGGACTTAAATCGTTTGAAGCGGAAGCCAGAGATGCGTTTTGGAAGGGGTTTGAACTTTACGGTCCACCTGCCAGAGGATATAGATGGTGTTGTAAAACCTGTAAGTTAATACCAACAGTTAAACTATATAAGAACGTGTTTAAAGGAAGGGTTTTAACGATTGTTGGACAGAGGGCTGCAGAGTCTAGAGCTAGACGTAAGAGAGGGGACATATGGGTAAACTACTGGATACCTAACTGTTTGAATATGACGCCGATCAACGACTGGACTATGTTACACGTTTGGCTGTACATATTCTACAAAAAGCTTGAAAGTCTTGTAAACCCGCTATACTTTAAAGGATTAGATAGAATTGGATGCTACACTTGCCCCTACTGTAATCTAGCAGAGTTTCAAGATGTTAAACGTCTACATCCTGAACTATGGGCTCGATTAAATGAGAAGATTGAAGAATGGGCTTTTAAAAACGGTTTTAACGATGACTATGTGAGGTTTGCATTATGGAGATGGAGGAAGACTCCGAGGAGGATCGAGAAATTAACGGGTTTATCGTTTAAAGATGTCACTCGTACTTCTCTTAAAATTGAACTGGTTGAAGTCGATAAAGACGTTTTAACCCTTAAGCTCAATAGCTCAATAATCCTTGATAAAATCTTAACACTTTCACCGACTATTGGAGGACTTGAGAAAACTTCAGAAAATGTGTTGGAGAGAAAAGAGGGGGGTGTCTTAGTACGCCTGTATTCTAATGGTGTAGTAGAAGCTCATGGTGTTGAATACTTCAATCTCAGACCTCTAATTAAGGTGTTAAGTCTTGTGTCGAGGTCTACATTATGCTGTAGATGCGGCTCGTGTGTCTACTGGTGTAGGAAAGAAGCCGTAAAATTGGTTTACGACCATATAAGCGTAGATGCTTCGCGTTGTGATGGCTGTGGACTATGCACAGATAAGTGTCCCTCTGCCGTCTACTTTATAGAGGAAAATCTCCAGGTACTAGTTAAAGCCGTCTATAGGAAAAATTGAACCCTATGGGAATCTTTAAAACTTTTAAGTGAGGAGTAGCCTAGTAAACTACGTTCAAATCTAAGGAGATGATATTTAATGTGGGAAATCTTTTGGCTTGGCAGAGCTGGTCAAGGAGTCATAACCGCTAGTCATATTCTATCTGCGGCTGCCATCCTAGAGGGGAAACATGTCCAGGCATTCCCACAATTTGGCGCTGAGAGACTCGGCGCACCCGTGAGAGGATACACTAGGATAAGCGATGAACCCATAGAAATACACAGCTCCATATCCAAGCCTGATGTTGCCGTCATAATGGACACAAATCTTTTAAGAGACTTAGTTAGGAATGGAAGCTTACCAGACGCTAAGATTCTAGTGATTAACAACAGTGGAGACGAACAACTCGCGAAGCAGGTTCGAAGCCTGAAATCTAACGTGTGGGCTGTTAACGCCACTGGGATATCTATGAGTATATTTGGTAGAGTTGTGGTTAATACCCCTATGGTGGGTGCCTTGGTTAAAGTCGCGCCAATTGTTTCTCTCAAAGCCGTTGAAGAAGCTGTTGTAGAGAGGTTTAAAGAGGTTCTTGGCGCGAGAAACGTTGAAGCAGTACGTAGAGCATATGAATCTGTGGAGGAGGTTAAACCATGAGTAAATACGACGTAATAATGGGCGCGGTTATACCTAAACCTAGAAGCTCTATCGAAAATAAAACCGGCGGATGGAGAACCAAAAGGCCGGTTATCGACGTAGAGAAGTGTGTAAACTGTCTAATATGTTGGATCTACTGCCCGGATGCAAGCATAATCAGGCTTGAAAAGTACGTTGCGGTAAACTACGACTACTGTAAGGGATGCGGTATATGTGCTGAAGAATGTCCTAGGAAAGCCATAACGATGGTAGAGGAGGTTTGACAAATGGGTAGACGTATGGGTTTAACGGGGAATGAGGCTATAGCGTACGCTGTTAAACAGTGCGACGTAGGGCTCGTATCAGCCTATCCGATAACGCCCCAGACTATAATAGTTGAAAGGATAAGCGACTACATTGCCAACGGGGAGATAGATACAGAGTTTGTATGCGTAGAGTCTGAGCATTCAGCACTTTCAGTATGCATCGGTGCCAGTTTAACTGGTTTAAGAGTATTCACTGCCACGGCCAGCCAAGGCTTAGCTTTGATGCACGAAGTCCTCTACGCGGCCTCTGGGTTGAGATGCCCAATAGTTATGGCTGTGGCTAATAGAGCTCTATCTGCACCGTTAAATATACACTGCGACCACTCAGATATGATGGGGTCTAGAGACTGCGGTTGGATTCAAATATTTGCAGAGAACGTTCAAGAAGCTTATGATTGGACTATTCAATCGTTTAAGATAGCTGAGCACCCCGATGTTCAGCTTCCTGTAGCCGTTAACATAGATGGATTCACCTTGACTCACTGTTTAGAAGACATAGATGTCTTAGAGAAGGAGACCATTGAAAAGTTTCTACCCCCTAGGAAACCCATATACCGAATAGACCCTGAGAATCCCATGACCTTCGGAGCGTGGACTATGCCTGAGTATTACTATAAGTTTAAACTCCAACAGCAGGAAGCTATGGAGAATAGTATTAAAGTGATTAAACAGGTAACAGATGAATACGGTGAACTCACGGGTAGAAAATACGGAGTAATCCAAAGCTACGGCTTGGAAGATTCGAAAGTAGCTATTATGGCCCTTGGGAGTACATGTGGAACATTAAGACACGTCGCCAAGTCTCTAAGGAAGACCGATGGTCTTAAAGTAGGGGTTATAAAGCTTTGGCTATATAGGCCTATACCTGAAGACGACCTTCTATCGATATTTGACAACTTAAAGGCTTTAATAGTCTTGGATAGAGCATTAAGCCCTGGAGCCGTCTTCGGGCCTCTCGGAAGCGACATTGCTTCAATAATCGTTAAACGGGATTTAGACCTTAAGCTTCTAAACTACACCTATGGTCTTGGTGGAGACGAGGTCTCCCTAGAACTTGCTGAAAGGCTTCTTAAATTAGCTATGAAAATATCGGAAGGCGTTAAACCTCCGAGTTTAACTGGATATTTAAAGGAGGTGGTGTGAAAATGGTTACGATAAAAGAAGTTCCGTTAGAAGAGTATTGGGGTCCTGGGCACAGCGCGTGTGCTGGATGTGGTCCATCAATAACCATTAGGCTAATACTGAAAGCTCTAAGAGGGCCGACCGTGGTTGTTACACCGACTGGCTGTATGGAGATTGTATCAAGCTCCTATCCGCAGACTGCTTGGGGTGTACCCTGGGTTCACGTGCTTTTCGAAAATGCTGCCGCTGTAGCCTCGGGAATAGAGGGAGCGTATAAATACATGGCTAAAAAGGGCCTTCTCGATAAAAAAGTTGACGTTGTCGTAATAGGTGGTGATGGGGGGACTTTTGACATAGGTATACAGGCTCTTTCTGGCGCTTTAGAGAGGTGGCATAAGTTTACATACATATGTTATGACAATGAGGCCTACATGAATACTGGGATTCAAAGGTCTGGTGCAACGCCTAAGGGCGCGGCTACGACCACCAGTCCAGCAGGGGAAGTGGTACCGGGTAAGCTAGAGTATAAGAAGAACCTAATAGAGATAGCTGTCGCACATCGCATACCATACGCCGCTACTGGTACAATAGCCTATTGGAGCGACTTGATGGAGAAAGTACGTAAATCCTTAGAAGCAGACGGACCTGCTGTTCTACACTTTTTAGCACCATGCCCACTGGGTTGGAGGTTCGACCCATCCCAGACTGTTAAATTGTCTAGGCTTGCTGTTCAAACTAGATACTTCCCAATATACGAAGTTGAGAATGGAGCCTACAAGTTGAATGTTAAAGTCTCAAAACCTCTGCCAGTTGAAGAGTTTCTAAAGCCTCAAGGTAGGTTCAGACACTTATTCACTCCGAAGTTTAAATACGTTATAGAGGATATTCAAAAAAATGTAGATGAAAACTGGAAGAAGCTTCTAGAAAAATGTGGCGTGAGAGAATAGATGTTGGATTTAATCTGAAGTCTCTTCTTCTTTTTCTTTTTCTCCTGGAGTCTTTGGCGGCTTCTCTTCTTTAATTTTGCCAGCAGCTATAACGTCGTCTATTCTAAGTATACTTGTTGCTGCTTCAACTGCAGACTTTATAATCTGCTCTTTAACTGCTAGAGGCTCTAAGACTTCAAGGTTATACATGTCTGCAGTCTTCCCACTTAAAACATCTATGCCATACCATATTTTGCCTTTCTCATGGCTAGCTCTAAGCTCCGCAATAGCGTCAATAGGCTCTAAGCCTGCGTTTTCAGATAAGACTGACGGTATTACCTCTAAGGCTTCAGCGAACTTGAGAACGGCAAGCTGCTCTTTACCTGATAGGCTTTCAGCCCATCTTCGTATTCTAAGGCTTAGCTCAAGCTCTGGAGCACCACCACCAGCTACTATTGCAGGATTCTGTACGACGTCTTTAACAACGCAGAGAGCATCGTGAATACTTCTCTCAGCTTCCTCAACGACTTTATCAGCTCCACCCCTTATCAGAATAGTGACGCTCCTAGGATTCTTACAACCTTCTATGAAGACCCACTTATCCTCTCCCACTTTACGCTCTTCAACTAGTGTCGCATATCCGAGGTCTTCAGGCTTCAAATCCTCAATGTCTGTGACTATTCTAGCTCCAGTAGCTCTTGACAGCTTCCTCATATCTGACTCTTTAACTCTTCTAACAGCTAATATACCTCTCTTAGCTAAGAAGTGCTGAGCCATATCGTCTATACCTTTCTGACATACTACAACGTTGGCACCAGTATCGGCTATCTTATCAACCATATTCTTAAGCATCTTAGTTTCCTGCTCTAAGAATGCTCTTATCTGGTCTGGCCTCTCTATCTGGATTTTCGCATCTATCTCTGTCTTCTCTATCTCAAGAGGACAGTTTAAAAGGGCTATCTTAGCCTCTTTAACGGTCTTAGGCATGCCGGGGTGGACAACCTCCTTATCTAGAACTATGCCCTGAATAAGCTTTGTAGCTGTTATATCTTCACCAGCTTTCTTCTCAACTTTCACATCGTCTAAGTCAACTCTATAGCCTTCTTCAAACTTCTCAGCCACTTGGAGGATTGCATCTACTACGAGGTTGGCGAGAAACTCCTTGTTTTCAGCTATAGCCTTCGTACCCAGAGAAGTCATAGCTACTTTCTTTAAAACCTCCTTATCCTCGGGTTCCACCCTAATGGCGATTTCCCTTAAAATTTCAAGGGCTTTGTTAGCGGCAGCCTCATAGCCTTCAGTTATAACACTTGGATGAATGTTTAAATCCAGTAAATCTTGAGCTTTCGAGAGGAGTTCACCCGTAAGAACTACCACCGAAGTCGTTCCATCACCAACTTCGTTGTCTGTAGCTTTAGCTATTTCAACCATCATTTTAGCCACAGGGTGTTGCACATCCATCTCCTTAAGAATAGTAGCTCCATCGTTTGTTATGGTGACATCGCCTAAGCTATCCACAATCATTTTATCCATGCCCTTAGGACCGAGAGAAGTTTTAATCATTTCAGCTACAGTTCTGGCGGCCATTATGTTGGTCGATAGAGCCTCTCTACCTCTTGTTCTAGTCGTCCCCTCTTTAAGAATCAATACTGGTTGACCGCTTTCAGTAACAACCGGTATCGCTTCCATAGCCGTCATAATATCATCACCTAAAAACTTCAGTGAAGAAAAGAGAAATATAAAGATTTATCCAAAAAGACCCGCATTTCACAGTGAAATACCCGAAATAATTCTCAATTTTCCCAGTATGCGGTTAAACAGCTTAAAAATCGTTAGAAGCAACTATCTAATGGATAAGCTCTACACACGCCAACTAGAGTATATTGTTAAATGGACTCTACTTGCTGGCGACTCTAACTACAGGAGGGGATGGCGTTTCATTTTTTCTCGAGTTTAGACTCTGTTTTCGCAGGAACTGTTTTAGACTTTGAGAGTCTGAATGTCTGTCTATCCCTCTCAACTTCTATCCTAAGGGGTACGTTCCTAATAGTTGTTGAAAGCTTTTTAACAGTTTCAAAGTCTATGGGAGCCTTTCTACCAGCGTAAGAGACTACAACTTTAACTTCAGTAGTTCCATCTGGAAGCCATATCCTGTTGATAGTTCTTATGCTTGCAGGTGCAAATAACTCTTCTAAGAATTCTCTGAGGCTACTTCTATAGCTTAAAACTCTAACCTTCTTTCCGAATATTTCTCCAAGCTCCTTAATGGCTCTACCGCCTTTAGAAATAAGCTTTGCTACGTCCTTCTGCTCAACTAAGACGGCTAGAACGTCGTCAACTATGTAAGCTTTATAAAAAGTAACATCTTGAAGCAATTGGCGATGTTGAGTTTCAAGTTTCAGGAGAGCTTTCGCCACCTCTATATCCAGCTCTGAAATAATGCCTGTTTTAAGTTTCTCCTCACAGCTTGAGCACAATATCCCAGTTTTTAAGTCGAAGAGGCATACCGGTGTCTTAACCACATCTACCTACCTTCCATATTCCTTTATCTATGAGAGGATTTTACTTAATAAATGTATTTCGCTTGAATAGACGGATTGACAGGGCTCAGCCGGTCGATCCGTCATCAAGAGTCAGCCTTTTGATAGGGTCATCACAGCCCAAATAAATATTATGTAAATCAGTCAAATTAACTTTACAGCATCCTAAGCTTAAGAACAGGCTCAGAGTCTGCTCGCTAAATTCATCCACATATGTGTCGTTAGACAGTGTCGCTCATCATCACCACTATTTTCAGTGTAGCCGCGCGCTTTAAAACCTTTACTATTCTACATACACTTAAAACATCCGTCTAGTTGAAGAGACCTTAAAAAAGTTTTCATCTTTTAAATTAAATTAACGATTTCATCATTTTTTCATTAAATAGTAGACCATCTTTCATTTCGAAAAGACAACGTCTATTTTTTAGAAGCGTTTCCAAGGCATTGAAGGCTGAATCTTAGTATATACCATATGGATATCTGAAACAAAAGCATATATCTCTCTTACAGAGTCTAACTCAGTAATAGGTGAGAAAAATGGGTAGCGAATACATGGAAGAATTGAAAATCACCGTACCAATGTTAACATTGGCGGTTGTTATAACAGCCATTCTAACAGCTCTTGGAAACTTATTCATATTTTTCCTACCGTGGCCGTTTTCGTGTAACATGAACGCAGGGACTCAGATATCAACTCCGGGCTTTGAACTACTTGGTATGCCCTTCGTAGTGTCTTTAGTTATTGCTTTACTTATGCGCATACCATCTACCAGAAAATATTTGTCATCAGGGGCTCTCATACTTCTATACTCTACCGCTTTAGCAGCGTCAGCGTTTGCCAATACAAATTCACCGTGGAGGGAAATATACGCTCTGATGACGGCTCGTCTAGCCACCTCAGAATCAGTCATGGTCTACGTTCCTGAGTTCGTATCACCACCAAGAGATGCGGCAGACGTACTTATTAGAGGCGCGGGAAGCATAACTGCAGTACCTTGGAATAAGTTCATACCAGCTATGACATGGTGGTTCTTCATGTTCGCCTTCTTTGCAGGTGTGAGCGTAGGTTTAGCGAGCATCTTCCGACGCCAGTGGGTGGACATAGAAATGCTACCGTATCCTCAAATAGCAATTGCACATAGCACAATCATAGGGTCGAGAGAAGTCGGTAATTCTAAATGGGCTGGAAGATTGACATTCATTCTAGGTTTCATAATTGGACTTGCTCTAGAGCTTATTAGAGCTGGTATCTTATTCTTCCCATGGTTTCCAGACGTATACTCGATACGTACGAACACGTGTGGTGGTTCAGTTACACACTGGCTAACATTTCCAGGCACAACATGGCACTACGGTCTTACAAAGCTCACACCAGTGTATGTACTATTGCTACTTGCACCATTGCACTCGCTGTTCAGTATCGTGTTCTGGGGTATAGTGTACGAGATAGCGAGTGCTGTTGCAGTTGCCCTAGGATACTACACGGGATATGTAGATATGGGCTTCTGTGGAAAAAGCTGGTGTGGAAGCAATACACCGTTTGCAGAACCGCCGCTTGCATTCGGGTCTGTGATTGCTGGTGTCATGTTAGGTGCATTCATCATGACAATTTTCCATGAAAGACATCACATAATCATGACGTTGAAGATGGCTTTAGGAATGGCTAAAGATCCTAAAGTCGAAGCTGAAGAGCCGATGTCCTACCGATCTGCATGGATGCTATTTATCGTATCCTTCATACTTCTAATCGCTTTATTCGCATCAACGGGTATGAGTGTCTGGGCGTCGTTCGTAATAACTCTCACTGGTGTCGTAGTCTGGTTTACAACCAGTCAACTATGGGCAAGAGTAGGAGGTTCAAACGAGCCTGGATACAACTTCGGACCGTTTTTCGCAAAAATGCTCCTATGGCCTCCTACAGCATACTCACTGCCAGTTACCTCTGCGGATACGAGTTTAGCTCAATTCTTCATATATGAGCCAGTTTCACACTGCCCCAGCAATCCATGGTGTAGCACTTTCTACGCTGCAATAGGGCCCTATAAAATGGCTAAAATGATGAACATACATCCTAAAGGTGTATTCAGAATCACATTCACATCTATACTAGTCGCAATATTCGTAGCATGTATAATGATGATACTGCTTCCAGCCGTATATGGGAGAGGCGTGACTGGTTGTATTTGGCCGGGTAACATAGAATTTAGGATTAACGACATGTGGAATAGACCGTCACCAAGACCTATTGCAGATATAGCACCTTGGGTAACCGGCGGCTTCGTTTTCATGGTGATTATGAGCTTTCTACATACAAGGTTTCTATGGATGCCGGACCCGCTGATGAGTATAATCGCTTGGGACTGGATTGGTGGACTTCACGGAATATGGATGGCCTCTTTAGTAGTCCTCATAATAAAATGGCTAATACTTAGAATTGGAGGAAGCAAACTATATGAAGAGAAGGCTATACCATTTGCCGGTGGCTTCATGCTTGGAGCTGCATTGAATGCACTAATAGCTGGAATTGGAGCTTTCATTGCATATCCACGTTAGTCCCTATTTTTTCTCTTACGGTAGACCAAAATAGTTATAATTAGTTGCGTTCTGCAATTTCTAAAAGATTGTTCAGATAAAGGCTATGTCTTACTCTTCCCTTAATATGGGGCTTTTTCCATCAACAATATACGGCATTTTACGTGTTCTGAAAACGACTATCCTATCACTAAAATTCATCAGATATGTGAGTAGTAGGTTCTTTCCAAGCCTCGTCAATGCGAATACTGGTATGGCTACTCCAAGTTGCATAAGAGCCTCAGGTCCAATCTTCTCACGTATTATTCTAGATGCGCTTGCGCAAACTACATCTGCTCCAGCTAGAATCCTCTCCAAATCATCTTCCGTTGCACATGTATTGCATACTGAGAAAACGGCTATTTGTACATGGTTTTCTCTCTCAAATCTACGGATATGCTCTATCGATTTTGAGTTGAAGTGAGCCACCGTTACAGCTATGCGTTTAAACCCCGATTCTACTGCTTTAACGACACCGTTAAATTGATCGATTTCAGCCGTCCCCTCGTTTAAAATGATCCCACCTCTACTTTTAATATGCTCAATTATCTCTTCGATGGGCGTAGTTCTTATTATTCCAGTAAGTCTAGCTCCAATTTCTTGAACTAACTGTGGATTGCCAGATATAACGGTTCCAGCCCCCTCACATACTGTGACAGCGCAGTCTAACAACCCCTCCCTCATACAAGTAGATATGATTTCTGAGCTTCCATATGGAACAACCATAGAGGGGTCGAAAACCCTGCCTTTGCAGCAGAAGCCGAAGCCTTCAATCTTCATCTTTACACAGTTTTTAACAACTTCTCTATCTACTTTTTTCACACCGTAGAAAGCTTCAAGCATAGGACAGTAGACTATTCTCGGTTCAGTCAAGACTTTTACGTCGCCATTTTTAATCAAAACTTTTGAACCGCAGCAGTAAAACTCATGCTCACCAACAGAGACCTTCAACACCATCCCCACACATATACTCCTGTGGAGTTATGAGGGTTTAAAGCCACATAAATTCTTCCATAGCCTCTACCAATGCTTTTATGTTCTCTAGAGGCGTAGGCGGGTATATGCCGGCTATGAGCATGAGTCCCCCCTCTTTAAGGCTTAGTGTTTTGACGGCGTGACATACGTGCTTTTTCACGTCTTCTGCTGTACCAAATGGTACGACTAACTGTCTATCGATATCTAGGTCTACACAGACTTCTCCCTTACAGAGTTTGGCTATCGTATCGACTCCGTTTACTATATCTTGAATGTTTAGAATGTCTACACCCGATTCTATAAGTTGATCTACGACCTCAACAACATGCCCATCACTGTGTAGATATGCATGTACACCTGCTTCTCTAACTTGGCTGAAAATTTTGAAGTAGCTTGGGTATATGAATTCTCTGAAAACCCTAGGGCTTATGGGCATTCTATCCTGCATTCCAAGGTCATCTCCGAAAGAGATGACGTCTAAGTTTCTAAACGCTAGAAGCCTTCTAACTAAAGCTAGGTTGTACTCGGTTAACATATCTATAAGCTCGTAAAGTTGAGTGGGCTTACGTATGAAGTCTTCCATGAGGTTTGTGAAACCCCTAAGATAGTAGAGTCTTTGGAAGAAGAAACCATGAGGCATACCTCCTATCAAAGGCTCATCTGCCTCCCTAGCCCTCTCTAAGCCCTCATAAACCTGGTTCCACGGTACAAGACCACCCCCTTCAACTGGCAATCCATCTTCAGGATCGGGCAGTTGAAAGTTTCTAAGCAAGCTCCAATTATTAAGGGGATGCTTAACAACTTGACCTTGCAATCCTTGAATCGGGAAAGCCCAAACGCATCCAAATGGGTCTGTAAACGTTCTATTAGACTTCAATATGCGAGGTTCAGAGCAGTATTCAATAGAGCCGCGTTTAAACCCACGGAAGATCAGCGGGTGAGCTGAAGCTAAATCCTCCAACTTCTCCCTATATACATTCCATACGGGCCAAGATATGCTTACTCTACACGGTATAAATTCGGGTCTTTTAAATTCTATTGCTCTTAGAAAGTTCTCTCTCCAAGATAGACTAGGTCTTCTAAGATAGTCCAACATCTCGTCCTCAACAACTTCTATTTTTAATAATTTTACCGTTACGGTGTATTAACAGGATTACTCATCTACCTTAGTAATGTTGCTCTATAATACTGTTTCTACTCGCCCCTTCTATATCACTCTCAGCCCTCCGACCAAGAATACATATGAGAGAAACGAGCATCAACAATATTCCACATTCTATAACTACCCCCTCCCTTCTCAAGCTTAAGTCTGGAAGAGAATTGAGATACCTAAATAGAGGTAGAAAGTCTAAAAAGTTGAAGAGATTATGGATGATCGGTCTACCCCAGAAAGAGGTTTGAAAGGAGAAGAAACTTGATGTATGTATGATAACCCAGTCTAAATCTGGAAGTATCGAGAAGCCCATTCCAACCTTATACTCCCCCCAGCATTTAACAACAATTAAAACGCTTAGGAGAACCATCGCTAGATGGTAAATGATCCAGAATGGATCTTCAAAGAGCGGCGTAGGTGGGTGGTAAGTAAACCTAGCTAATCTATCTAAGACACCGTGGGATATGAAAGCCAAAAAAGCTGTAAGAAAATATCGTAGAGAAATCGGTTCGACTTTCCTTAAAATCTTTTGAATAAGTACACCCATGACTAAGTGGGTGGGTCCCTGCAACGTTTAAACACCTTTGTTGAAATCCCCTCAGATAGATTAAGGATTAGTAGAGCAATATGAGCCATAGTGAGCCTTTGGCTGGTTTTATCGAATTTATTTTAATGAAAGGCCCTGGCGTATCTAATGCTACTTTACCGTAGCCTTCAGGTATTTCCAGACGTATAGTCACGTAGTCTTCAGGGTTTATTAGTGAAGCGGTTTCAAATACCTCTACTAAGACTCTACCATGGTCGGCTCCACTGTGGACCAGTAGAGCTTTTCTCGCAGACCCAGTCCAATACCATTTCCCCGGCAGCTCTCTCTGGGTTTGTACGAAGACTCTATCTTTAAGAACTCCATAATTTCTCGGGTTAAATATAGAATAGTCTACGTAAACCGCGTAAATCTCATGGATATATCCCTCTCTCCCGGTGTCTCTCCTAGTCGACCAAGTATCTCTGAAAGACGAGAACAGTATCTTGGGGTATCCATCCGGCTCAGTCGTATAATGGGGATGTCCAATCTGCGTAAACACGTCATCCACCATGAGATTTGGCAAGACATCCCCCTCCAACAGACCTACGACTGGTATTCCACCATCCGGGTTAAGACCCTTAACATCGCTGAGGGGAGGTCCCATGAACATTTTTAAAACCCATTTCCCAAATTCATCAGACTCTGTTATTACAGAGATTCGGGGCATTAAAATCAGGTCTAAAACGTCGTTTCCACCACCATGCCAAGCAGCTATTCCATAATCCTCTAATCTTATGTTCTCAAAATCATCTACATTCCTAATAGATAGGAGCTTTATCTTCTCCCCAGATGGAATTGCGGCTACAGCATCATGTAGATAGCCGTAGGCCCCCATGGGTTTGAATGGAACACCATGGTCTCCTACACCTTCTAAAATCCGCTTAAAACTCAACCTATTCCAGTTAGAATCAAACCAGAATACGTATGCTTCACTATCCTGCGTAACAGTCACTATAAATTCTTCTCTCACAGGGTTGTACAAGCCTCTAACAGCGTTCATCGTATAGGTTCCAGGGATGATTCCAGACGGTAGAATCTTCTTAATCCTATCAACGTCTACTGTTAAATCCTTCTCTATGGGTGCAACAGCCCCTTCGCGTTTTAAGCCGACTAGGTCTCTCCACCCAGTGAATAGAAGCCACCTTTCACCAGTCGAACTGTTGAATACTATGTAAGGAGTTCCAACACCTCCGGAAAAGTCTGGGAAAACTCTCTTCAACTCTTGAGGTCTAAGTACGGGTACTACCCTTTTAAAATTCACCGTCAATCCTCCTCCATTACTCGGTAAGACATGTAGAAATTTAAAAGCTTTCAAACCGTTAACACACTATAGGCGTTCTTCTGAAGAATCGTTCGTTATAAGGAAACGATTTTAAATCCTCAGCTCTACATGGAAAAACTTTAATAGTATTTTTTCTTGATGGAAGATTGAGGAAGATGTATTTACAAAACAAGTTTTACAAAATGTCTACTGTTTTAATGTTTATAGCACTTCTATCGTTAATCCATATATGTGAAGCGGAGGAATCTAAGAACATTTACATATACTATGATTCATCATACCGTAATTCATGGCTCTCAATTACAGATTCAGATACAATCGTTAAATTCGTGCCAGAAACTCTAGCAAAGTACGGTATATCATGTGAAACCGTAGATGCTAAACGGCTCGCCGAAATCGTTTCACATCTTGAAGACGCGCCCAATACAATCATATTAATGTCCATGGATGTAGCCCCAGATACAATTTGGACTGGTGCACCGGATTCCCCAATACAATTATGGATTGAAGCAGGTGGAACACTCATATGGACTGGCGATTGGGAGTTCTACTACGTCGGGTTTTCCAATTATACTAATGTACACCAGCCCTACATTGAAAATATCGTCTTCGGTATGATAACTGTTACAGCGTTTGCTGATAATACGGAGGTGAAACCCACGGAGCTCGGACGTAAAATCATGCCGAGTTTTGAAAGCTATAGAACAGATAGACCTACTTATGCTTCAATTGCTGAAACCTTTGACTGTGAAATCTATGGACTATCAGATGACGGACTCTACGCAGAACCAGTTCTAATAAAAGTCGGTAAGGGAGCTATCGTCAAGATCTGTATGACTGGTGGAGATGTCGATTCTAATACACGGGCTATTTTAATATGCGAATTCATCCTAAACAGAGTATTTAACATGGGAGGGGTTAAAATCGAGAGACCATTCCCAGTAATTCCCATAGCTATAGGGGTAGTAATAGCTGTGGCTACCGTCGCATTAATAGTATACTTTATTAGGAGACGATAAGCTTACCTATCCTCCTCGTATACTTTAAAGCCCATCAGCTTAGCTAGACTTCTAAGTTCATTCAGCCAATTTCCGTAGAATGTTACTCTATGCCATCCCCACCTCCAGTTTTCAAGTATACGGTCAGCTTTAACTTCTACGGCTAGTTTTGTTCTACAGGCTCTCTCATCGTCAATATTAGCCACGGCTTTACCAGTATGAATAGTCATAGCTTTCTCAAATGGGTTTACTTGAATCGTTGTTACGTATTCTTCTAGAGGCATTAGAGACTGTATAGACGCTCCACTTCTATCTTCGGCGTGAGACCTTATGATGTAAGGGTTTACTGGTCCGTTTAGACCGTAGACCATGCTCGGAGCTACGCAGTGAGCATATACAATCCACTTCTTAGATAAGTCGAAAACTGGGTCTGATATGAAGCTTGGCTCTCCGGTTAAATATTTAATTATGAGCATTGCCAGCGTAGAGTTTAAATCCGCCTCGCATGCACCGATTAATCCTTCGTTGTTTAACTGGAAAAACCCTAAACATGGGTAAGCCTCTAGCCTGTTTGAGTATACTAAAGTTAAGCAGTCTACTGCTATGGCGATGGCTCCCTCCTCCTTTAGAAGTCTTTTCATTGCCAAGTACATTCTAGCCGCTTTAACGATTTCTTCTCTACTAGGCTCCATTACTCTCAAGGCCTCACGTATCCACTTCTCAGCCCACTTTTCCGCCTCCCCTATATCAGTTTCGCGATAGTACTGGTTAAGCTTCTCTGAAGATTCCTTTAAAACTTCAACACCTAAACTACTTTTGATAGCTTCAGAGGTCTTTCCTACATCTCTATCTGTTACAACGATTATCCTTGATTTTTTGAGTAATGCTACGACTCTGATCAACTTTAGAGCTTTAACTACATCTTCAAAGTCGGATGATGCTACGGCTAATACAGGTAGTTCCTTATCCTTAGCCCAGGTGTATGTTGAAATCAGTTCGCCGCTTCCACCATATAAATCGTCTACTAATATCGTAGGTTTACCTGCACCTGCTATAGCATATCCGGCTCCAACCCATATGCCAAGCATGTAGACGACGTAACCGTCAACATCGCTTACTTCCTTAATTATCCTCTCTCCATCTTTCGAGCTCATAGCGGTTTTAAAATTGACGTCAAAATCTGGTATCTTCTTCTTAAGAAGATCCATAATCTCTTTCTTCCGAGCCTCATAATCATAGCCTTTATAAGGCCAAGTAGGGGCGTCTGAAGACGGGTGGGAGAAAACCACGCAAATCCTACAACTCATATAGCTATATCAAATTGCAATAGGATAAAAGACTTTCCAACGTAAAATCTTCTTAAAATTTCTCAATCTCCGGCTGATTTAAATATACCATGTACTAGGTTAATTTTTTAAGCAGTTTAAGCTAGAATTCCAGAGGGGGTGTAAATGATAAAAATCGGTTGTGCTGCCTACTCTTACAGAGATTATCTTAAAGATGGAAGAATGAGTTATGAAGATTTTATAGAAGAAGCTTACCGTATGGGACTGGATGGTGTGGAGTTGACTCTATACTGGCTTCCATCTAAAGACCCATCATACCTTAGAAAGCTTAAGAGGTTGGCGTTTTCACGTGGACTACCAATATCTTGTGCTGGAATCTCTACGAACTTCTGTACTCCAGATAGTTCTGAGAGAGACCGTATGATTAGAGCCGTAGAGGAAGGATTGAATATTGCTCGCGAATTGGGGGCATCAGCCCTTAGAGTTTTCGGAGGTTATACGCCTAGAGGATATACAGAGGCTGAAGCGACTAACTGGACAATAGAAGCGCTCAAGACTTGTGTAAGCTATGCTGAGGAAAAAGGCGTTGTAATAGCCTTAGAAAATCATGGGGGGATTACGGCTAGAGCAGATAATGTTGTAAGAATTGTGAAGGGTGTAGACTCACCGTGGCTTGGTGTGAACTTAGACTTGGGCAACTACACTGAGTCTACGTATGAGGATATTGCTAAAACAATTCCATATACTGTCCACATTCATGGGAAAATAAGTACAGCCAAGGGGGTTTCAGTCGACTATGAGAGAGTAAAGGAAATGCTTGTAAAAGGAGGCTACAATGGCTTCATCTCCATTGAGTATGAAGAAGAGGAGGACCCTAAGACAGCCATACCGAAGTTTGCAAAATACCTGCTTAACCTCTTTAAATGAAGATTAAGGGTGAGGTGGCTTAAGTATGGGTGATGTAGTTAAAGTAGGTATATCCGGTCTTGGAAGAAGCGGTTGGAGTATTCACGCTAATACGCTTGAGAAATGCCCCAACTTATACAAGATAGTAGCTGTATCCGACCCTATCGAGGAGAGACGTCGTGAAGCTGTAAGTAGATTCGGCTGCAGAGCATACCCCAACTTTGAACAGCTTATAAAAGATGATGAAGTAGAGCTTGTAGTCGTAGCTACTCCAAGCTTTCTACATGCCCCACAAACCATAGAGGCTTTAAAAGCTGGTAAAAACGTGGTATGTGAAAAACCCATGGCTACAAGCCTCTCCGAAGCCGATGCTATGATAAATGCCGCTAAGGAATCCAACAGAATACTGACGATTTTCCAAAACATGAGGTATGCGCCAGACTTTCTAAAAGTTAGAGAGGTAGTCCGTTCAGGAATACTGGGTCGCATAGTTCTCATAAAAATCTATTGGCATTTCTTCGGTAGACGCTGGGATTGGCAGACTTTAAAGAGATTCGGAGGAGGAGAACTCAACAATAACGCTTCACACGCCATAGATCAAGCTCTCCAACTTATTGGAGATGGGGAACCCGAAGTCCTATTCTGCGACCTTCAGAGGACTTTAACCCTGGGTGATGCCGAAGACCACGTGAAAATAACCTTGGGAGTTCGTGGGTCTCCTACAATCGCTGATATAGAGGTTACCCGTGCATGTGCCTATCCTCAGAACACATGGTTGATAATGGGAACTCAGGGAGGGCTTACAGGGACATCCACATCATTAAGATGGAAGTACTTCAATCCTGCAGACCTTCCCCCGAGGAAGGTTGAAACGGAGCCGACGCCAGATAGAAGCTACAACTGGGAGGAAATCCCCTGGAAGGAGGAAACGTGGAATTTAAGTAGAGACCAGAAGAGGGGTGAAATACTCTTCTATGAAGACTTGTATAGAACATTGCGTGAGGGAGCGCCCTTAAGTATTACGCCGCAGAGTGTTCGAAGAGTGATGTGGGTGATAGAAAAATGCCGCGAATACTGTGAAAAACGTTCAACGTAAATACGTCTTCTATCCAATAATTTCGACTTTATACTCCGTAATTTTACCAAGTTCTGTTTTTCATAGTTAAAAATAGTAGTAGCATTTTTTTAAATCTGGGGTCTCCTATCGATGTCATATCGTTCTTACGATCTTAGATCATGTTATGAGCCTTTTTGGGCTTAAATGGGAGGATGCACAGCTACATAGACATTGGAAACGGTTTAATAGCATTATAGGGGTTCTAATATGAATTAGTGAAATAGGTGATTACGCCATAGGTTTCTTCACAGCAGAATTAGATAAAGCATTAGAATCTTTAAAGTGGACTGGAAGTTAAAACCGCCCCTCAATCTTTTAAGAAATATAACCTCTTCGATTGAATAATTTCATGGGATTTAAACGGTTTTCTTTAGATACCTCTACATAGAAAACTACCACTTTTCTAAGCGTTCACTTTTCCTTGTGATCCCTTCTTCGTCTGCAAACTTCCATATACCTTCACCGGGTTTTAACAGTACAATTTTTAACATGTCCATTAGCTTATCGCTTAATATAACTTCATCCTCACCTGGCGTGATGACAGCTGTTACATCTACGGGTCCAACATCCCTATCGTCTGTTAGAACCTTAATTTTAACAAGGCCTCTGACTAAGAAGGTTTTAACAAGTGCTCCTCCGACAGCTTTGTAGTCTTCCACTTGATATTCTGTCATAAGCCTTGGGAATATATTCAATTTCTCAGCAACTTTAATCGGTAATATTACCTCCGGCTCATCCGCCTCAAATCCAGAATTAGCTAAAGCCACTGTTACAACTTCTCCTGTAGCAGAGTGAAGTTTAACTTTTACCCTGACAACCATAGGGCTAACCTCTAGTTGGCTGGTTTAAACTTGCCGACTCTCTTTGGTCCACTTACACGCCTAAACTTTCCTGTCCTTCTAACCATATATCTGCCCAATTATTGGTAAGTGAAGTGTTTTATAAAAGTGTTTGCTAGAAAAACCTCTAACTTCTGCTGGAATGAATGGGCAAAGTTTAGATTCGATAATCCTCAATTTTTGGAGTATCTTCTTGGAGGATATTCTCTTACTAAAGTTGAGACTTAAGAATGAGTAGATACTCTGCATACTGAAAGAATGATGTTATGTAGATTTTTACGGTGATTTCCATAAAGAAAGCAATCATCCTCCTAAGAGAAGATGTTTACCAGAAGCTTAAGGCTGAGAATGGCTTTAGAGAAGGCTCTAAGATCCTCTTCCGAGAACGTGAAGAGCTTGGAGAAGTTTCAGAACGGGGAGCTGTTGAGTATCTTATGCGTAAAACGGTTTGCATCGCTCAGTTATTGGAAAACTTCCGCTTCCAACGCTTAAGATAGTTACCCATATGGATATTGTTGTTAATTTTCAACTTTATACTCGCTACCCATTTCTTTCACAGATTTAAATCTTCAAGTAGTTATATATGTTTGAACGCAGGATTACGGCTTATATATCCTCATCTAACTTTTCCTGAAATTAGGTATCATGGTAAGCTTTATCAAAAGAAAACTTTAAACGTATGCAATCATTCATATGGCGGTGTAAGCATATGGGCGTTAAAATCACTATTATAGGGGCAGGTAGTCTGATTTTTACTCCTAATATTCTCGCAGACCTTACGAAATCCAATGTCCTCGCTGGCTCCAACGTCTGTCTCATGGATATAGATGAGAAGAGGCTAAACTTAATGACCAAGCTTGCCGATAGAATAATGCGTGAAGAGAAGTCGGATATTGCCGTTAACGCAACCACTGATAGAGCTGAAGCTTTGAGAAACGCTGACTATGTAATTATCTCAATATCTGTTGGTACTGATGTTGAAAGATTCGACGTTGAAATACCGAAGAAGTACGGTTTATATGCATCAGTGGGGGATACAACTGGACCGCAGGGTTTTGCAAGAGCGCTTAGACACATCCCGGTTATGGTCGACATCGCTAAGGATATTGAGAGAATCTGTCCAAGCGCTTTTGTACTCAACGTGACAAATCCAATGACCGCATTATGTACAGCTATGCTTAAAACGTCGAAGATAAACCTCATCGGACTTTGCGTTGGAATATACATAGCGAAAAACTTCATAGCTAGACTTCTAAATTTAGACTCTGAAACAATAAGCGTAATCGCTGGTGGAATAAACCACTTTACTTGGATAAAGGAGATTTTCATTAGAGGTGAAGACGTTTATCCTAAGTTTCACGAAGTTTGGGAGAATGCTAAGAAGTCGTACAGTAGACTTGAGATGCTTGAAAAATTCAGAGGCCACTACATATCCCTACTCCTGTACGATAAATTCGGGCTATTTCCATCCCCTTCAGACTCTCACATAGCAGAATTTTTACCATACTTCATAAGGGAGGATAAAGCATACGGTTCCATCTACGGTTTAACACTATACCCGCAAGGGACAATATACGACCCTAAGTGGCGTGAACAAGCTTGGTCACGTCTAGTTGAATGGGCAACTGGCACAGCTCCATTAGATGAGCTATTCGCGAGAACATTCACAGAAGAAACGCTTGTAATCAGAGTACTTGAAAGTCTATCGTCTAAACGTAACGACTTCTACGAGGCGGTTAATATCCCAAATATGGGGTCTATTCCAGATATTCCAAGTAACGCTGTAGTTGAGGTTCCAGGGGTTGTAGGTAATATAGGGGTAAAGCCTGTCCAAGTTGGCTCACTTCCCAAGTCAATCACACAGCTTCTCAGACAGCAACTTACACACATAGATTTAACGGTTGACGCCGCTTTAACCGGAGACAGTAAACTTGCATTACAAGCACTGTTAATGCATCCTTCAATACCAAATTTAGAGGTTGCTGAAAACATACTTAACGATTTAATAAGATACGAATCTAAGTATCTTCCACAATTTAAAGATTAACGGATTATGGGGTAATCTGCTAAGCGCCTCCAAACATCCAACATCACTTTTATACTCTCCCACGGTGTATCTGGAAATATTTGATCTATTGCTGATAATATGAATCCTCCTCCTGGTGCAAGCGTTTCAATAGCGTCTACTACTGCTTTCTCAATTTCTTCCTTAGACCACAGCTTTAGCGTGACTGAAGAGTTTATACCTCCCCATATGCATATCCTATCTCCAATTTCTCTTTTCACTTGTAATAATTTTGCTCCTCCTTGAACGGGGTCTACACCGTAGAGGACATCTACTCCCGCCTCTTTGAAGAAGTCTAAGAGAGGCATTATACCCATAGACATTATGTAGCAGAATTTAAGCCCATGTCTATGAACATAATCCGCCAGTTTCTTAACATAAGGTAGTATGAATTTTCTGTAGAGTTTCGGCGGCCAAAAGTCCGCATTCTCATACCATCCGCGGTGAACAATTAGGTCTACTGCTCCAGACTCTATGGCTAATCTAATATACCTGATATCCCATTCAAATATTACATCTAACACTCTTTGGATAAACTCTGGATTTGTATAAGCAGCTCTAATGGTGTTTTCGAGCCCGCAGAGCCAATGTAGTGCATCTGCGCCGACAACTCCACCTTCAACTCCTTCTTCATAAGCCATACCGGCTTCAACTAAAACACCATGCTTATCTGCGAAACTTCGAACTTCATTAGCCTTCTCAAAGAAGATTTTAAGCTCTTTATCCGAAGGTTCTGTAAGTAAACATGATAATGCATCTATATCCTCCTCCTTTTCAACAAGAAACTTTAAAGAACGAGCCTTCGGGATAACAAAATCCGTAAAAAGTGGCACGTCGTCACCATGTGGCCAGTCTGGTGTTTGACGTACAATGCGCTTAAGGACGCCCTTAGCTGTGTGGTATTCTTTTATAATCAGTGCATCTCTCTCCCCAGGTGGATGAATCTTACTTACCTTAGTTTTGACCTCTGGGTTAAGTGAAACTGGTACTTTTAAAGTTATAGTATCATCTATTCCAAGTTTTAGTAGTCTGAGGACGCGTTCAAGCTCACTATGCCAACGGTCATTCTCATCTACTAGAAACGGGCGCTCCCACCACTTAAGACATAATGGAACGTGGTCCGGTTCATCTAAATTTATGGCTGTTAAAAGCCGCTCCCTCGAATTCAACTCCTCTCTCAATTGAAACACCTCCAACTGGATTTGGGAAAGACCAGTTTAAAGCTTTACGAATCCACATACGACGTAGACTACGTAATATTCCTAATACAAACTCGGCCGTTCCATAAAGGTCACTGTTTAATTAGAGATTCACTTGCCTCTTTAATTATTCGGTCTATTTCTCTTTCCACACTTAAGTCTAGAGGCTCAACCTCATGCTTTGACAGGATTCTATTGACTGTTTCCCTAATCTCCCTCAATTTAGCTGGAGCGTCCTTAGACTTCCATGCCTCCCAGTTCAGTCTGTCGAAGATTTTTGGAAACCAGAATTCACTTCTTATGTGTAGTATAGTGTGTCTCTGAGAGAGAAAGCTTCCACCTATACCTACTCTTTTTATAACATCTAAGGCTATGGTTTCACTCTCAACATTGAAACCCTTTAGTAAGCGTTTGACGTAACTGGCGACTTCATCATCTACTACTAGTTGCTCTAAGCTACCGCCGACGTCCGCGCCTATAATACCTTGATGCCCACTAAGCTCTGCTCCTGCAAAAGCACCTAGAGTCATAGTTGCAGCCTTCTCAACGCCAGATTGGAAATCAACACTTTTAGAGTCTGTTAAACCCACGTTAACATGTACAGGTAAACCGTAGTATAGACCTATTTGAACCATAGCTACCGCCATTAAACCCTGTTCAGGAGAACCAAAGGATATGTTTCCAGTTCTCTGATCCATTATGTGGGGTATACCGCCATAGAGGATTGGCGTTCCTGGACCTAAAACCTCCGCAATAACTATGCCAGCTAGTATTTCGGCGTTCTCAAGAGCTAGCGTTCCAGCCAATGTTGCAGGCCCCGTCGCGCTCGCCATAACCATAGGTGCAAAGCAAACTGGGATTTTACGTTCAGCAAAAAGTTTTAAAATAGGTAGGCTGTGAGGGCTGAATTTTAATGGGCTTATAGGCTCGAAAAAACCTAGGGATAGGGGTTTCTTGCCAGGCGCTTCTCCCGTTATGGTGGTCCACATTTTAAATATGTATTCAGCCGATTGAACTGAGTATATCCAAGCGAAAAAAGGCTTTGAAGTATGCTTGATGAGCGTTGCATACATATATACGTCGGCAATTTGTAAAGGTACATCCTGAGGTACGAATAAGGCACCTACTATGTCTATATTTTCCAACGCGTCTCCGAGTTTAACAGCTTTTACAGTATCTTCTAGGGTTGCAATTCTTCTATCGCTTGTTAAAGGGTCTACGACGTTCATCATACCTCCACTAGATAGGACTTTGAACTTTCCATCGCCAAATGTTACGTTTCTACCGCTCCGTGAGTATATTGTGAAGCTTTTAGACGCTTTCTTAACCATTTCAACGATTAAGCTCTCTGGAAGTTTAACGGTCGAAGTCTTCCAATCTACTTCACAGCCCACGTTTTTAAGCGCGTTAACTACTTCATCGTTTGGAACTTGAACCCCTACTTCTTCCAAGATGTTTAAAGAAGCCTCATGTATGGATTCAACATCTACCTTCGATAGTATTTTAAGCCTCAAATTGGGCACCACATATACGCTTCTTTAACGCTTGGTTTTAAACTGAGGCAGAAGAGGTGCGTGAACCTCTAGAAGTTCGTCAAGCGTTTTCTTAGCCGCTTCAACGCTATGTACAACCGGGTCTATCAGCAGGGCTTGTAATGCCTTTTCATAAGACCCTTCATACGCAGCTTCAACCGATAACCTTTGAATGACTGCTTGTGTATAGCACAATGCGTCTATCCCAGTCGGGAGACTTCCAATATGTATCGGATGTATACCACTACCGTCGACTACGGCAGGCACCTCTACCACAGTATCTAATGGTAGATTTGTCACCACACCCTTGTTCGGAACATTAACAGCATACTCGAAATACCGTCTGTTTGAAACGATAGCTTTGATTATGTTCACAGCCTGTCCTCTTTCACCTCTGATTAGTTCTGAAGAGCTATAGAGTTCTACAGACAATTTATCCGTAGCTAAATCATCCACTGTTTTACGAATATTTTCAGACCATTTTTCAACGGCGCTAAGCCAGTTTTCCCCTCTCTCCCTCTCTGGGACAATATCCCAAGCATAAGATACATATTCCCCTACATGCCCATCTGATGGAGATGGATAATATCCATACGTTAGGCATAAGATCCTAGACAGAGGCTCCCCAGCCAGTATGTCTCGCTTAACGTCATCCGCAGTTTTAAGCCTATCAATAAGAATAGGATAAGCATTTTCACCAGAATCTTTAAACCAAAGCTTCAGAATCCATGTAAAGTGGTTCAATCCAGCGGCCAGAGCTTCAATCTGACGGCCTAAAGCTGTAGATAGCCACTCCATTCTGCCGTAGATTCCGGGGCAGAGTCCAACAGCTTTAAGCTTCGTATAACGGTTTATTGCATATGCTACTCTCGCCTCTGGGTTTGAATAGTTCATAACTAAAGCATTGGGACATAGGTCTTCAATATCACGGCATATTTCTAATACCAATGGAACTACACGTAGAGTATGTGCCAACCCTCCTGGACCACCACATTCGCCGATAACCTGTTTAATGCCATATTTATGGGGTATTTGAAAGTCCAGCCACCACCTCTTCATCCTCTCTTTCTCAACAGCTATTATTACAAAGTCTGAACCACTAAGTCCATCTTTAGTTTTCGTGAAAGATTCGATCTTTAAATTAGCTTTAAAGTACTCATTAAACCGCTCTGCAACCTTAGCCATAGTCTTAAGCTTCCCCTCGTCTATATCTATCAATGCAATAGTGCCACCGTGAAGCTCTTCCGTGCTCACGATATCGCGTAATGTTTCAAGACCAAAGGAAGCACTACCAGCACCAACTAAAGATATCTTAACCTCCATAAAAGTGCCTCCACACTTAGAAAAACCCTTGAAATATTTAAGTTTACATGCGATGAAATAGACTTTTGAGAGATGTATAGAATCCTCCAACGCCGTAATCTTCTAAAAACTGAACATATCCTAGTGTAATTTAGTGTCGCATCCAAGGCCCCCTCTAATGGAACCTTAAAAAGAAAAAGAGGAATCGTTCCCACTGCTTGGTTTAGAATGGTATGAAGAACCTTACCACGCCTATTGGATGGGCCATAACGTTTACTAAAGCTAAACCAGCTAGAAATCCAGCGACAAATGGAATGCCATAATTCTCGTACAATTTACTCCCACCTACTTTTAACGTTATCCACTTAGCTATCCAGGCGAATACAAAGGCGTTCCAGCTCCCCCACCAAGCGATACCAACGCTTGGAGCCATTGCAAAGCCGAGTGGATGTAATGGCCACCATATGAATCTAGCTCTAAGCAGAGATAAGATTACTGTGATCAATCCACCTACGAACATTACTCCAAAGACGGTGTTCGCCGCCCCTCCGAAGACGTATCTTTCAATGGAGCTATCCCACATGTATTCCATAGAGCATGTACCCCAAACCGTCACACGACTTGTGCCAAGTAGATAGTAGATCCACACTCTTGCACATAGCATCACGGGGATTGCTATGAGGGATGATATAACTAGTAGTAGAAAGCTATTACGTATATTGACGTTTGTTAACTGTCCCATCTTTAGAACGCTCATGGTTGTATGTGCTCCGTTAACAGGACCATTGGGTACTACATTCCATCCACATACGATGAATGCATGAGCCATGAACCATTCAGTAGAATATTCTGAGGGTGCCGTAGGCCATATTAAGCGTAGCGGCCAACTCATCCATACTGCTTTCTCATGAACAAAGGGGCATCCGGCGATACCGAGAGCATAAGTATCTGTTATTGAGTGGAGAAACGTCACCATTAGCCCTACTAGAGCTACGGCGATGGTTATTCCGGAGAAGCATTGATAGGCGATCATAAATACTGCAGACATTAGGATCAACAGGTATATTGTTCTATAGCTAAATACTTCACCATTCGAGGGTCTACCATGAATAGCTTCTTTAAACGTATCAGCTACATATGTTCTTGAATGCCACATCACCATAAGTGCTATAGCTACTATTCCACCCATAGATATATAAGCCCAGTAGAACGGCGGAGTCCAGTAAAGTGCCTGATCGTAGATTGCTCTACATCCACCACCCGTTGTAAGAAGTCCAGTGTGGTAGCCTAAAACATAGGCCGCTTGATCAAGTATTATCATTAAAATCGTGAAGAACGTGAAGCTGAACAGTATGTCTAGTGGTGCCAGAAATAGTATTGCATGCGCCAACGGGTCTTTCGTAAACCTGCCCCAGTGGACTATTGACTGCATAAGTGGGTCGGTGGCTGGTAGACAAACGCATCCTACGGCAGTGGTATTAACTCTGTAACCGAATATGTCTGGCCACCATGGGAAGAGATATGTGAGGAGAATCTGCACCTCTATTAGGAATCCTACTATGAAGCCTATGATGTAGGGTCTGATGCTTCTTCTCTCAGTCCTCTCCGCCTGTATGAATTCAACAGTTCCATAAGTAGCTAGTACATGAGGAAACGGTACTCTCTCAACATCTATCCACCTACGTCGCAATAGTAGCATGAGGCTTGATGTAAAGAACATAAACGTGTACATGTATAGTGTCCAGAATAGTATAGTTGGAGCCCAAGCCCCCCAATTTACTGGCATTCCACCGGGTATTATTTCTCTAACGACGTCGTATGGAGGCATCCACCACCAACTCTCCATGATAGTTCTAAGAGGCTCAGGTGAGTATAAGATAGGCATTACGTGTGCCACTGGATGTAACGCGAAAGTAACCATGTCTTGAAATCCATAGTATGACATAACCAATCCTATTATGTATATCGAGACTAAGGTTGGAACGCTAACCTCTCGAGTTCTTTTTAAAGGATACATTAGAAGCAATAGGAATACTGGAGCAATAGGTAAAGCCGTTGTTCTGGCGTATATACCCCACGTGAAGTGGCACATTAAGCCCAGGCTTGTGATATTGCAGAGAGCCATATCGATTGTTCCGACAATCGATAGAATCAACGATAGTAGTGGTATTAAAATCCAGTGTTTACTTTCGAATTCCAACTCTCCCCTAGAAGGCATAACCAACTATTAGTCCATGTGTATATATAAGCATTTTCTCGGATGTTTAGAAGCTCATGTCATTTAACCATTACCTACGAAGTCAAAGGAGGATTAAAATATGTTGCCTTTTACAGGATACTTTCCATAAATCGTCAATGTCTTAGTAATTGTCATAAATGCATCTTCAAGCAAGTCTACTGGAGCGTCTTCAGTCATTCCTATGATAACCCCATCCCCAGGGGCTATCTCCTCCAAAAGTTTAATCGTGTACTTTTCAATCACTTTAACACCGTAGTGTAGAATCGTCTCTGGAAAATTAACCCATATTATAAACTTGTTATTCCAACATTCTTTAGCCTCTTTAAGCGGTAAATCGCCCATAGGTGGAGGAGTGAAAGCCTCTACAATGTCTATGTTCATTGTTGCAATGTGGTATTTCAACTTCTTCAGCAATCCATCCATATGTACCGATAGCATCTTATTCTTAGCGTGGAGTATATCTGCGAACTTCTCAAGTAAAGGTATATAGTACGTTTCAAAAATCTTCGGGCTCATAACTAAGCCCGTAATCTGGTCCCCACACCATACGAATTCAGCCGGAGAATTGGCTATTATACGATATGTCTCTTCCTGCCTCTCAGCCATAATATGTATTAAATCTTCAATCCTCTCCCTATTTCTATAAAACTCTTTACAGAGTCTTTCTAAACCCATATAATGAACCCATAATTTGCTAAAAGGCGTAGGATCAGCATTAGCAGTTAAAATACCACTATTTCCTACTTTCTCATCGAGTTCTACAAAATATCCATAATCAGGTTTATATACAGCGTCTTCCTCTATGAATCTTATAACTCTATAATCAGATGGTTCTTTAAACGGGTATTCTACTATCCAGTTTTCACCAGCTTCAGGTCTTAAACCAGTTCTAATACGCATAGACATTGAGCCTACGGGTGTACTGTAAGTCCTATGCACAATATTTCCAATCCTTCTCTCCTCTACGTGTACATTTGGATGTTCAACTCTATAAACTGGTATCCAGGCGTACAGAATACCCATACCCATGCTTCTAAGTCTTTCTTCAGCAGATGGGCTTATCCTAGCGATAGACCTATATGGAACAAAAGGGATATACTCAGGCTTACCACGGTGTAAAATCGCCATGATATTCTCTCTAATATTCATCTACTAACACCAGAAAGGGAGATATTTTATATAGGAATAAGGAGATTGTTTCTAAATTATGAGTTTTACCTTTAAACCTAGGCTCAACATTGGAGACATCGTTCCTAAGTGGCTCATAGAAACTATGCATGAGAGGGCTTTAGAAGTTCTCGAAAAGGTAGGGATCAAAGTCACAAATAAGCTTCTCATAAGACGGATAATAGAACGTAACGGGTTTAAACTAGACAGGGAATGGGTGAAAATTAAAAGTAGCCTAGTTGAAGACTTAGTCGTAGAAGTTAGACGGAAACGAAAGCATAGTATGATGCGTAGTTTAAGTGAGGAAGAGCTTATACTTTCACCTGGGTATCCAGGTTGTTCTTGGATAGTAGACTTAGAGACAGATACCATAAAACCTTTAACAACTGAAAAACTCGTAGAAGCCACTAAGCTTACGGATTCGCTTTACGAGTGGGGCGTTAGAGGAGGGGCTCCAGGGGCTCCCGTAGATGTACCGCCTAAACTGCGGAGGGTTGCGCAGTGTTTAATAGGTTATACGTATAGCCGTTCAGCTGGCCCGGCTCCATTTGAAAGTTACGAGGAGGCCGTCTATATTAAGCGTATGGCTGATGTTATGGGTCATGGTTTCGGGGTGGACGTGTACGTAATAAGCCCCCTCCGTCTTGAAGGCATATCTTTAGATAGGGCTATACCGTTCTTAGAGAATGGGGAATGTGATTGGGTGGGAATAACGTCTATGCCGCTTGCAGGTGCTACGGCACCAGTATATCCAGTGGGGGCATTTATCCAAGGTATAAGCGAGGCTTTAGGTGGATACGCCATACTTCACGAAGCCTACCCAGACATACCTATGGGCTTCAGTGTAAATGCCTACCACTTCGATATGCGCCATGGTAACATAGTATTCGGGTCTCCTGAGCAGACCCTAATGGACTTATTTAGCATAGTGTTAAACATGTTTTACGGTGGAGGACTGCACGGGGTTAGATCTTTCAGAACAGTTGCAAAACAAGTAGACATACAGGCGCAAGTTGAAAAAGCCTCTTCAGCCACGGTTGGAGTATTAACAGGGCCTGGCGCATTTATCCATGCTGGCCTACTGAGTATAGATGAGATCTTTAGCCCCGTGCAATTGATCATAGACTGCGAATTGGCTAAGTATTTAACTAGGCTTGCTAAAGGTTTAGAATTTACGGAAGATCAAATAGAACTGTCAATTGAAACAATAGCCAGGTGTGCTCTCAAGGGTCAGTATTTAACAGATGAAACGACTCTGAAAGATTACAGGAGGATATATTGGACTCCCGAAATATTCGACTATTCCCTACTTCACACATACAAACCAGGTCTAGATATAATAGCGAAAGCCAAGAAAATATGTAAGGAGAAGATCCAAACACATAGGTATCAGCTTGAAGACGAAAGAAGGAAAAAACTAGAAGAAATATATCGAGAGGCTGTTAAAACGCTATCTTAGAAATAGTTTTGCTGTTTAACATTATGAAGTCTTCCTTTAGTCTTTATTATTAGACTCGTCTGACTTTTTTATGCGTTTGCAAGAATTTTATTGCAAATCTTTGGAAGAAAATCTTCGGTGTCTGTAGGGGAGCTTATTCAAATGTCCATTGTCATAACGAATAATGGAACTGCGACTGCATTCGACATCTCGTTAAAAGATACGTCTTCCGAGGGATTTCAAGTGGTTTCAGGAGTATCCACTACATTCTATAGTGAATTATCACCATCTGAATGTCGATCATGTAACTACACAGTAAAAAGTATCGAAAGAGGGGACGTATATGCTTCCTCCAATTATAGTCACGTATAAAGACCAAGACCAAACAATATATACGGCTACATCAAACGCTGTAAAGACATCTGTTGGATGAAGATATTTTCCTAAATCTATATTGTAAACAAAGTTTTATCCATTTAGAATTTATGATATTATTCTTAGAAATTTTTCTAAAATTTTCCGGCCATTATTGGAAAACTATGATTTTTAAGTTGGAGAAAACTTTTATACCTAAACTCGTAATATTTTAGTGGTAGATATGCTCTTCATAACTTTGTGTAGATTTAGAAAAAAGCCTACGAAAGAAACCATAGCTGAAGCTCAGAGGCTTCTTGAAGAAGCAACTAAAGAAGGTGCTAGGATTTTAGGTGTATACTGGGTTTTAGGTCGGTATGATGTAGTTCTCATATCTGAATGTCCCGACGAAAAAACACATATGAAAATAGCCATAAAATTCGGAGATATAGTCTCAACGGAAAGTCTTGTAGCAGTCTCCTCCGAAGAGGCGGTAAAGCTCCTCACGTAGCTATTAGAAAAAGGCTTCAAAAAAAATCAAAAGCAATATCTATATGTTTAGTTTAACTAGATTTAAATACCATGAGAAATGTTGAAAATTTTGAGAAGGTTGGTATTTAGTCTTATCATCTTCTGCATATTTTGAGATTCATATTGCTACATTATTTTTAAGTCGTCGGGGAAATTAAAATATAGTAGTCCTTGATAAGTATCATTTGAGTGTCAACTTATGGGTCATATATGGGTGAATGTCAAACTCTTAAATCCTAAAACGGGCGGTGAAATTGAGACTAAAGCGCTTATCGATACAGGTGCAACGTATACCGTTGTCCCAGTGGAGATCGCTAGAAAACTGGGTCTTGAAAACCTTGGCTTTGTAGACGTGAAAACGGCTAGCGGTAGTGAAAGGCTTTGGGAGTCGGAGGTTAGAATAAGAATGTTTGATAGAGAGAGATCGTCACCAATACTCGTAAGCGAGAAGATAGATGTTCTATTGATTGGCGTCGTAACCTTAGAAATACTCAGGCTGAAAGTGGATCCGACGACGGGTATAGTCGAAGAGCTTCCACTCCTTCTATACACAGTCTATATAAGAGGATAGCGTAGTGATGGTGAGGCTGTAGGGCGTCTTAGGTGGTCTTCAGATGTTTTAATGATGTTACGTACCTGTTGTAATTCCCTCTCTAGACAGTATCGACCTGGCGACTATTACACCAGATACTGATGCCTGCATGAGCCCACGTGTTATACCAGCCCCATCGCCTGCTACGTAGAGGTTTTTAATGTCTGTTTCAAGGTTTCGATCTAGCTTTATTCTAGCCGAGTAAAATTTAACCTCTACACCGTAGAGTAGTGTGTGGTTTGAGAAGACACCTGGCGTAACTTTGTCAAGCGCTTCAAGCATTTCAAGTATATCCGTTAAATACCTGTAGGGAAGTACGAAGCTTAAATCTCCAGGAGTGGCGTTTTTCAAAGTAGGTTTAACTATGCTACGGTTTATGCGGTCTTCAGTAGACCTTCTCCCATTTTTAAGATCTCCAAGCCTCTGGATTATAACACCGCCGCCTATTATGTTGGCGAGCCTCGCTATGTACTTACCGTAGGCTATAGGCTCTTTAAACGGCTCCGTGAAAGATACACTTACTAAAACCGCAAAATTGGTATTATCGGTCTTCTTCTCCGAATAGCTTTGACCGTTAACAGTTAGGACATCATCATATATCTCTGTTATTACTTCTCCATGTGGGCATACGCAGAAAACCCTAACCATGTCGTCAAAAGACTTAGAGTAGAATTGAAACTTCGGCTCGTATAATACGTCTGTCAAAGGCTCCATAACGGCTGATGGCACTTCAACTCTAACACCTAAATCAATCGGGTTGTTTTCAAGACGCAATTGGAAACGTCTAGCCTCTTTCTGAAGCCACTCTGCACCGCTTCTACCTGGAGCTAGTACAATGTATCTGGCCCTGTAAACCTCTCCATCAGATGTCTCAACGCCGATAGCTTTACCATTCTCTACGAGAAGTTTAGCAACCTCCGCTCTAAATTTAACTTCAACCCTATCATCTAAATATTTTCTAGCAGCTTCTAACACGTCGCGGGCTTTATCTGTACCCATGTGTCTTAAAGTCATAGGTATAAAGTTCAACCCTGCTAAGACCGCCTTTCTCCTAATGTTTTCTAGGAAGTCGGTTTCACCAGTATAGACTTTATCTGGTACACCAAACTTCCTATAGAAAGCATCCACATATTTCACAAGATTTTCAAGCTCTTCTCTAGGTAGATAGTCCGTAAGCCACCCTCCTACGTCTGGAGAGAGTATGAGCTTTCCATCGCTGTACGCTCCAGCCCCTCCCCAACCGTTAAGAAGATTGCATGGTTTACACTGTTTATTGCAGACTCCATATGTTAAAGCCGGGCATCTGCGATTTCTAATGTCTAAACCCTTCTCAAGCATTAAAATCGAGAGGTCGCTCTTCTCCGATAGCTCTAATGCGGTGAATATTCCAGCTGGCCCACAACCAACTATTACTACGTCGTACAGAGCAATCCCAACCATAAAAGTGAGGCGACGTATATTAAAGTTTACCAGTTATAAATCTTAGTCAGCTGACAGCGGATAACACCCAATCTATTGAACATTTTTATTATAAAAACTTTTAAATCTTTCAAATATTTTGCATAAAATTGTGAAAAATTAAGCATTTCCCTTCTATGCATAGGTTGATGGGAGCGTGGAGATGTTGAACGCGAAAAACTTAGTAGTCGGTTTAATAATAGGTCTCATAATCGGAGCAGTTCTCGGCTATTCTATAAAACCAACAGGTCCGTCAAGTGAAGAATATGAAAGACTTAGAAACGACTACAACCGTGTTGTAGCTCAACTTGAGAGCGTTACGGCTGAGCTTCAAAACTTGAAAAAACCGCTAAAAGTAGGGTTTATCTACGTTGGTCCAGTTGGAGACTGGGGCTGGAGCCATGCTCACGATGTCGGAAGAAGATATATTGAAAGTATTTTCCCATGGGTTGAAACAGTCTACGTTGAAGCAGTCCCAGAGGGAGACTGCCCTAAAGTGATAGATAGGCTGATAGATGAAGGGTGCGACGTCGTCTTTACAACAAGCTTCGGCTTCATGGATGCGACGGTGGAGGCGGGTGAGAAGTATCCAAGCAAGATCTTCTTCCATTGCTCAGGCTATAAGAGACGTGCTAACGTAGGTACATACTTTGCTGAGTTTTACCAACTCTACTACTTAAACGGACTAATGGCTGGTGCTTTGACGAAGTCAAATAAAGTGGGCTACGTAGCCGCGCATCCAATTCCAGAAGTAGTTAGACATATTAATGCATTTGCTTTAGGCGTTAAAGAAGTTAACCCGAATGCCGTTGTAGATGTTCGTTGGATCTTTTCTTGGTATGATCCGTCTGCTGCTAGGGAGGCTGCCGAGTCGCTTATAGCTTGGGGGGCTGACGTTTTAGCATTTACAGAAGATTCTCCAACAGTAGTGCAGGTTTGCCAGGAATACTACAATAGGGGTAAATCTGTCTACTGCTTCGGACACTACAGTCCAATGCAGAGTTTTGGTCCAGACGTATGCGTGAGTGGACAATTAGTACACTGGGAGGTTATATATGCGGATATACTAAGTAAAATACGTAGCGGCTACTACAATTCTACAAATCTGGCCAATGTCGACTATTGGTGGATGCTTCGAGAGGGAGCTGTGGAGCTTGGCGGCGAATACGGTGTCCCAATAAACCCGAAGTTTATACCAGTGTTAAACAGCACCTATGTAGATCACCCAGAGTTTGGTAGAATAAGCGTCTACAACCTCGTCATGAAGAGGTTGAATCAGATGTCTGAAGATACTGTCGTCTTCGACCCATTCACAGGCCCAATATACGATAACAAGGGTGTATTAAGGGTTGAAGCTGGTAGACGAATGACGCACGATGAACTTTGGACGATAAACTGGTTTGTAGATAACATTGTTGCAAGTGTTCCAGTATAGGTTTTTATCTTCCCCCTCATTTTTTCTTCGAAGACGTGTGATTGTGTTTCAATGGGTGCGAGTAAACATGGATGACGAACCACTCGTTAAAATGGTCGGGATAACGAAATTCTTCCCCAACGTTGTAGCGAACGATTCGGTAAATTTTGAGCTCAAGCGTAGCGAAATTCATGGCCTTCTCGGTGAAAATGGAGCTGGAAAAACGACGCTCATGAACATTCTCTACGGCATATATAAGCCTGATAAAGGTGAAATCTACATAGAGGGAAAACCAGCCCGTATAAAGTCTCCAAGGGATGCCATACGCCTCGGAATAGGTATGGTGTCTCAATTTCCAGATCTAGTTGAAAACATGACTGTAGCCGAGAACCTTGCTCCTCTTTTTCCAGGTAAAATTTTAAGAAGAGAGAGAATTAAGGAGATCTGTAGAATCGCTGAAGAATACGGCCTCCCAGTAGATGCAGAAGCAACGGTTTACGATCTTTCACTCGGAGAAAGACAGAGAGTTGAAGTTTTAAAGGCTCTAATACGTGGAGTTAAAATACTTATACTCGACGAACCTACGACGGTATTAACTCAAAGCGAGGTTAATTCTCTTTTCAAGGCTATTAGGAAGATGCGAAGTGAAGACAAGGGGATAATATTTGTGTCGCATAAGCTTCCGGAGGTTTTAGAAATAACGGATAGAATTACTGTTCTAAGGAGGGGTAGGGTTGTTGCAACTCTCAAAACTCGAGAGACAAACGAAGAAGAGCTTGCAAAACTAATGGTCGGTAGAGCAATAGTAAGGAAGTATGTGAGGGAAAAAACGGTTCCAGGTGAAGAAGTATTGAAAGTTGAAGATTTATACGTATTGAACGATAAAGGCGGACTGGCCGTAAAAGGCTTAAGCTTTTCAGTTAGGAGGGGTGAAATTTTCGGTATAGCTGGAGTATCTGGAAATGGTCAAAAAGAGCTGGTCGAAGCGCTTACTGGTCTTAGGAGGGTAGAGAAGGGTAGGATAATAATCGACGGAAGTGAATTAACCTCCCATCTTCAGTTTAGGAGAGTTGCCTCGCATATACCTGACGATAGAATTGGAATGGGTATCCTGCCGTCATTAAGCGTTCTAGAAAACCTTGCCTTAATATCATACCGGCGTTTTTCTAAGTTTGGCCTTCTAAAATCTAAAGAGCTTGAACAGCATGCTAAAAACCTAGTTGAAAAGTATAGTATAATTACTCCTTCTCTTAAAGCACCCGTCTGGCAGCTGTCTGGGGGGAATTTAGCTAGGCTTATCTTAGCAAGGGAAACTTCTACAAATTACAGCCTCATAATAGCGGTCCACCCAACCTTCGGCTTAGATGTAGCTTCAACAGAGGAAACTTGGAAGCTTTTACTCGAGCTTAGAAAGAAAGCAGCTATACTTTTAGTCTCGGAAGATTTGGAGGAGATTATTCAACTAAGCGATAGGATAGGGGTTATGTACAGGGGAGAATTCATGGGCATACTGGAATCTGAAGAAGCAGACGCTGAGAAAATAGGATTAATG